>Ga0209755_10000192_pt1 | contig 117026 bp, 123 predicted proteins | sample TergutCo191P1_FD_187301 | JGI IMG/M metagenome (GOLD analysis project Ga0209755, IMG submission 187301) | Cornitermes sp. P1 segment gut microbial communities from Petit-Saut dam, French Guiana - Co191P1 (SPAdes) (version 2) | ecosystem: Host-associated > Arthropoda: Insects > Digestive...
TTTTCCCCCCCCCCCCCGTCAATAGGCAAAATTAACAAAATTATACTGGAAATTTTCGGAATTATTGGTAATAATTTTGTTGAATAAAAAAACGCCCTGGAATATGGGATTCCTGGGCGATAAATAAAAGGATATTTTTTCAACCACGAATAACACGAATAAACACGAATAAAAACCTTTGATGTAAGGCTCTTATCCGTGCAAATCCGTGTTATCCGTGGTTTAAATTCTTTTATTGTCTTTCGTTTTTCATAGGAATGCCGGATAGCTCCAAGCGCACTAGGGAGCGGCGCAGAGCCATTTGAGCGCGGAGCATATCGATATTGGCATCGGCATCGCGCAGGCGGTCTTCGGCGCGGGCGCGAGCCTGCCGGGCTCGCTCGGCATCGATATCCTCGGCTTTATCGGCAATATCTGCCAAAATTATTACCTCGTTTTGGTTTATATCCACAAAACCGCCAAAAAGAGCGATATTTTCTGTGCCGAGGTCGTTAAATATTTGGGCAGACCCCAGCCCCAGCACCGTCGCAACAGGCTCGTGGCCGGCCATAACGCCAATTTGCCCATCCACCGTTTCCATAATCACCATATCGACATGCTCATCAAAAACGGTTTTCAGGGGCGTGATAATTCGCAAATGGAATTTTTTGGTTGTTTCTGCCATACCAAATCCCTCCTATTTGCTCGCATTATAGCGGTCTACGACGTCCTCAATAGCCCCGGCATATGCAAAAAATGTTTCGGGGATTTCATCATGCCGCCCCTCTAGTATCTCTGCAAAACTGCGCACCGTGTCTTTTACCGCAACATAACGGCCGGGATAATTGGTAAATTTTTCCGCAACAAACATCGGCTGCCCCAGGAATCGCTGCACCTTTCTGGCGCGTGAAACCACGAGTTTATCCTCCTCGGACAACTCGTCCATCCCCAAAATCGCGATAATATCCTGCAACTCTTTATACCGCTGCAAAATCTCCTGCACAGAGCGGGCGGTTTGGTAATGCTCATCCCCCAAAATAGCCGCGCTCAAAATCCGGGATGACGAAGCCAGCGGGTCGATAGCAGGGTAAATTCCCAGCTCCACTATTGCGCGATTTAGCGCGGTAGTCGCATCCAAATGGGCAAAAGTGGTGGCAACAGATGGGTCGGTATAGTCATCCGCCGGCACATAAATCGCCTGAACACTGGTGATAGAGCCGCGCTTTGTAGAGGCTATCCGCTCTTGCAGCGAGCCGATTTCCGTAGCGAGGGTGGGCTGATATCCCACCGCCGAGGGCATCCGCCCCAAAAGCGCCGAAACCTCAGACCCCGCCTGGATAAAGCGGAAAATATTGTCAATAAATAGCAATACATCCTGCCCCTGCATATCGCGGAAATACTCCGCCATGGTCAGCCCAGTCAGGGCTATGCGCATCCGCGCGCCCGGCGGCTCATTCATTTGGCCAAAGCACAGGGCAGTTTTGTTAATAACCCCGGTGCCCATCATTTCGTGATACAAATCATTGCCCTCGCGGGTGCGCTCGCCAACCCCGGCAAATACGGAATATCCGCCATGCTCGGTAGCAATATTGCGAATCAACTCCATAATCAAAACCGTTTTGCCAACGCCCGCACCGCCAAAAAGCCCGATTTTGCCGCCTTTGGCATATGGGCAAAGCAAATCAATCGCCTTTATGCCCGTTTCCAAAATATCCGTCGCGGCGGCCTGCTCATCAAAGCTAGGGGCAGAGCGGTGTATTTTCCAGCGTTCCGCGCCCTGCGGATTGGGCTTGCCATCAATAGCATCCCCCAAAACATTGAAAATCCGCCCCAAAGTCGGCTCGCCAACAGGCACAGAAATAGAATCCCCTGTATCCACAGCCTCCATATTGCGCCGCAGGCCATCGGTGCTGCTCATCGCAAAACACCGCACAACCCCATCGCCAATATGCTGCGCCACCTCCGCCGTCAAATCCACGCCCTCGCCTTTTATCTCGATAGCATTATAAAGATTCGGCATAGAATCCTCAGGAAATTTAATATCCAAAACCGCGCCAATAATCTGTATTATCTTACCAACATTTTTGGTACCAGTCAACAAAAATCACCTCCAAATTACATTATTTTACCCTAGCGCATTAGCCCCGCCGACTATTTCGGCGATTTCTTGGGTAATCGCGCCTTGGCGGGCGCGGTTAAACATTAGCTGCAAATCGCTGATTAGGCCGTCGGCGTTTTCTGTGGCGGCATCCATGGCGGTCATGGTTGCGCCTTGGCCTGCGGCGGATGCATTGCTTAGTGCATAATATATGATATTTTCGATATATTTGGGTACGGCGTAATCCAGCACCTCGTCGCGCCCCGGCTCTAGCTTTAAAAAGCCCGCCTCCGCCTCCTCGCCCTCGGGCAAAAAATCTGCCTGAGCCAGGGGCAAAATCCGCCGTGCCTCCGGGGTGTGGGTTATCACAGAATGAAAATGGGTATACACAATATGGATCTCATCCAGCGGGATATCCGGCGCTTTTGTTTCATCGCTGATATCATAATGCAGCAAAAGCTCCGCCAAAATATCCCGGGCATCTTGATAATCCGGGTTTTCCGCTATGCGGGGTCGCCATGAAAATAGGCGAAAATCCCGCTCATGGGGGCGAAAATAATCACGCGCCTTTTTGCCCAGAGCGTAAATCTGGACAATATCGGATTTTTCCCGATTCCAGCGGGCTTCGTCCCATTCGCTGCCCAGCTCGGCCATGCGTTTGGCTTTATAATCCGCCTGTAGCTCGCGAGCTACCGCCAAAGCTTTTTTGCAGGCATTGCTATTATATCCGCCGCAAAGCCCCCGGTCATTTGAGGCCACCAGCACCAAAAACCGGCGGCTAACCCGCTCCTCAAAACCCTCAAAATATTTATGGCGCAGATTTTCGCAATTTTTTATCACACCGCCAATAATCCGCTCCATTTGCTCAAAATAGGGATTGTTGCGGGAAAGCTTTTGCTTTGCCCGCTGCAATTTAGAGCTGGCCACCAAATTCATAGCCTTTGTGGTTTTGCGGGTGGTGGTAACAGAGCGAATCCGTGTTTTTATGTCACGCATAGTAGGCATAGATTATCGCTCCTTTATTCAAAAATTTCAGATACTGTGGATTTTGCCCGGCTGGCTTTATATTCCGCGATTCCGCGGGCTATGCCGGCCTCTACCTCCGGCGTTAATGCCTTTACCTCGCGAATTTGGCGCAATACATCCGCATGGGCGGTTTTAAAATATTCCAGCATGCCCTTTTCAAATGAGGATATTTCCGCGACTTTTATGTCTTTCAAATATCGCTCGCCGGCCTCATCTCTGCGGGTGAGGGCAAAAATCGCCACAACCTGCTCTTCAACAGGCATTGGGGAATATTGCGGCTGCTTTAATAGCTCAACCACCTTTTGCCCATGCTCCAAAATCTCCAGCGTGGCTCTATCCAAATCCGAGCCAAACTGGGCAAAAGCCGCCAGCTCGCGGTATTGAGCCAGCTCTACGCGGATAGGGCCTGCTATTGAGCGCATGGCCTTTATCTGCGCCGTGCCGCCTACGCGGGATACCGATAGACCGGGATTAACAGCAGGGCGAATCCCCGCATTGAAAAGCTCTGTTTCCATAATAACCTGTCCATCTGTTATAGAAATAACATTCGTTGGGATATATGCAGAGGCATCCCCCGCCTGGGTTTCGATAATGGGCAGGGCGGTAATAGACCCGCTGCGCACTCCGCCGCTATATTCTTTTGCCAGCCGCGCGGCGCGCTCTAGCAGGCGGGAATGCAGATAAAATACATCCCCGGGATATGCCTCGCGCCCGGGCGGGCGGCGCAAAAGCAGACTCATCGCGCGATAGGCCACGGCGTGTTTTGATAAATCGTCATAAATAACCAAAACATCCTTGCCCTGCTCCATCCATTCCTCGGCAATAGCCACCCCGCAATAGGGGGCGAAATATTGCAGCGGCGCGGATTCGGAGGCATTAGCCACAACAACCGTGGTATAATCCATAGCCCCCGCATTTTCTAAAACACTAACAACACTAGCAACAGTGCTGGCCTTTTGGCCAATAGCAACATAAACGCAAAGCATATCCTGCCCGCGCTGATTGATGATGGTATCAATGCAGAGGGTGGTTTTGCCGGTTTGGCGGTCGCCGATAATAAGCTCGCGCTGGCCGCGCCCAATAGGCACCATGGCATCGATAGCCTTGATGCCCGTTTGCACAGGCTGGTCAACCTCTTGGCGAGTGATTACCCCCGGGGCTACCCGCTCGATAGGGCGGCTGGCTGTGGCCAAAATGGGCCCTTTGCCATCGACAGGCTCGCCCAGGGCATTTACAACCCGCCCAATGAGCGCATCCCCGGCAGGAACTTCCGCCACGCGGCCTGTTAGTTTCACTTTGTCCCCTTCTTTAATAGACTCATCAGAACCAAGCAAAACCGCGCCCACATTATCTTCCTCCAGATTTAGGGTCATGCCAAAAACGCCGCTTTCAAATTCCAAAAGCTCGCCGCTCATGGCATTATTTAGCCCAAAAATCCGCGCAATACCATCCCCAACCTGTATAACAGTACCGGTTTCGGCGATATCCAGCGCGGCCGTATATCCCCGTATTTGCTCTTTGATTACAGAGCTTATTTCTTCAGGTCGAAGGCTCATAAAATTTCTCCTATCTTAGTCACAAAAATTACTGCCATCTTTTTAATTTGGGGAAATATCGCATCATTTCAGCCCGGGCGGTATCTGCATCGGGAAATCCATTAGGATTATCCTCGCTTTTTATCCGCCAGGGAATGCATGATTCAATCATTTCCTCGATTGTTTCATCGGGCTTGCCAAAATTGCCATCGATTAGGCAATATTTGCAATAATCAGAGCTGGGGCTGCCATCGGCATTTGTGCCGAAAAAGCCCTCCGGCGGAAAATAGCTTCCGCAGCTTTGGCATAAAAATTCGCTCATATTATACCTCTTTTACATTATAACCCATTTAGGCCAGCAGGAGTTTTTTCATTTCTGCCAGCTGGGTTTTGGTGGTGCTATCAAATACAAAACCATCCACCTCAATACGAAATCCGGCGATTAGGCTGGGGTCTATTGTGGTTTCGATTTTGATTGTTTTGCTTAATTTTTTTGAAACCGCCGCCGAAATTTCATTGATTTTTTCGGCGGGCAGATTTTCGGGGATGGTCAATTGAGCTATTGAAATGGATTTATGCTCATTATGCAGGCGGGTGAAATGGCGGAAAATATCGACCAAAACATCCTCGCGCCCCCGCTTTAGCACCAAATCAATCAGCCCCAAAAATTCATCAGGCACGCGCCCTTTTAGCGCGGTTTGCACCAGAGCCGTTTTTTGCGCCCGTGGGATGCTGGGGTTTCGCAGAGTTGGCAAAAATAGCTCATCGCTCTCTAGCACATCAGCCAAAGCTATCGCCGCCTGATTATAATTATCCAAATCATTTTGCTCCAAAGCGGTATCAAATAATGCCTTGGAATAGCGCAAAGCTGCTAACCTTTCCATGCCGCATCCCCCAAATCCGCAATAGCCTGATTTAGCAGTTTCTCTTTTTCGGCCGGCTCTATGTAGCTTTCAATAAAGCGCCCCGCCATCATAGAGGAAACCTCGATAATCTGGGTTTTGATAGTATCATTGGCACTAACCCATTGCTGCTCTATTTCCCGGGTCGCCCGGGCGCGCTCGTCATTGGCATCGCCTTTGGCCTGGGCTATTATTTCATCCCGGTTTGCATTGGCATCGCGCCGCGCCGCATCCAAAATCTGGCTGCGCTCGGATTCGATATTAGCCAGCCGGCTAACATATAAAGCCTTTGCTTCTTCGGATTCCTGTAGGTTTTTTCGGGCAGAATCGATATCATTTTCGATACGGTTTTTGCGCGACATCAAAAAATCCAATACAGGCTGATATAGCAGCCACGACAGGATAAATATAATAAATGCCAAATTTATCCATGCAAAACCAATACCCACGAGAAATTCGGAATCGAATTCCAAAACCCGCGATAAATCAGGGTCTGCTTGCATTAAATACACAAACACAATAAACTGCCTCCTTTCGGTTAATTGGGCAATTTACTAGTTCAATCCCATTATGCGAGCATATGTGTCGGCAAAAGGATTAAGGAAAATCAAGAAAATAGCAACAAGGAATCCATAAACCCCGCCCGTTTCCGCCATAGCAGAACCGATTAGCAAGGTGGTGCGGATTTGCCCCTGTGCCTGGGGCTGGCGACCCACGGCCTCAACGGCCTTTGCCGCCGCCAAACCTTGGGTAAAAGATGGTGCCATACCTGCCAAAACAGCAATAGCCGCCGCAATAGCAGAAACCGATAAAATAAGCGATAATGGGTCGTGACCCGGGTTGGTAAATAACATCTGTACATCCTCCTAAAAATTTTATTTAGTCTTCCTGTGGTGCTTTCATACGGATAAATGCCATGGATAGCATTATGAAAACATAGGCCTGGAGCGAGCCGACGAAAATATCCATCCAAAAGGATAATACACCCGGCGGGCCTATTCGGACAAACCATGGCAGGGCATATAGCATGCCCATCATGATAGTGCCGCCTAGGATATTTCCAAAAAGACGACAGCTCAATGATATAGCCTTTGATACATCACCCAAAATATTCATGGGCAAAAATATGGGAATGGGGCGGAAAAAATCTTTTACCCATTCTTTGCCGGAATATCTGGCTCCGCAAATAAACATTAGCGCAACGGTGGATGCGCCCATGGCAAATGTTGTGGCCAAATCCGCTGTGGGCGGCCGCATGCCAAAAATGCCCGATATATTGCTTATCCAAAAAAAGCAGAAAACGCCAAAAAACCAATTACCAAATTTTGCATATTTTCTGCCCATCATCGAAACGACGATGCCATCAAAAAACTCTACAATCATTTCGATAAAATTTTGAAATTTTGTATCGGGAACTTCTTTGAATTTCTTGAATTTAACGCGCACAATAATGGCCAGGATTATCAGCGCAGCCCCGATTATCCATGTGCCTATTACAGTATCATTTACAATCAGCCGCAAATTGCCCCATAGCGGAATCGTAAAATAGCCTTGATTATCAAAATTCAAATCCATAAATTTTTACCCCCCTTTCTGTTCATGATCTATTTTATCGGTTTTTGGCGGTACTGCGGAATCTTTCTCTTTCAGAAAGAAGCCAACCAAAAATGCCGCAAAATGCAATGAAATAACCCCAATGGCCGCGCCCCAAAGCCCCTGCGGGCCCAATAGCTGAAAAGCCGCAACCAGCGCAACTATACTAACGAGCGAGCGGGACATATACCCCCGCCGCATCAAAGATTTGGCATCCCCTGTAGCATTGCTCTCCATCACCAAATTCACGGCCCGCTCCAGCAGCAAAAGCCGCATCAAATTGGAAAAAGCCCCAATCAAAACCCCCAAACAAAACATCAGCGGATACGGCGACAAAATCCCCCCGCCAATCAAAGCCAAAGCACATATCACCAAAACCCCTTTGAAAAGGGCCAATCCTGTTTCTGATAGTTTCATATATCATCAACCTTTTATGCTATATTTTTATCATAATCCATCACCGTCAGGGTGATTTCGCTGGATGCAATTTCGATTTCGCCCAAGGCGGCCTCCAGCATCAAAACCGTGCTATGGTCAAAATACACCTCGCCGCATTGCTGGCATTTCTCGCAGGGAACGCCGCGAACAAGCACAACAAGGTTTTTGTCGCTTTCAACATAATCCGTCATATCCCGGTGCAGTTTCCCTTTGCAAAAAATACACATGCGCATCATTCCTTTCGGGTGGTAAAATCCGCGCCCCATTCATCATGGGTCGGGATATAGGCGGTGATAATAATGGCTTTGTCGCCATCGGTGCTAGCTACTATATGGAGAGGGCGCGAGCTGATTCCATTATATATCAAACAGCTAGGATGCGGCTTGTCATCGCTATAATTCATAATCACAACCCCATTGACAATCCCATCAACAACATCATTTGCTAAAATTTTTCTCTCTCTTATACGTTTTAATGCATGTATCGTCCATTTGATATCTCCGCGATTGCATGTTGCGCGCAATAAATCGATATCCATGCAATCACCTCCAATTATTTAAAATCAGGCATGGGGGCGGGGGCTTTGTTGAATTTGTATAGGATTGCGGTGTGGATGCGGTGGCTGGCTTGGCCGTCGCCGAAGGGGTTTTTGGCGTTTGCCATTTTTTGGTATTCGGCGGTGTTTGTTAGTAGGGTGGCGGTTTGGGTGTAGATGGTGTTTTCGTTTGTGCCGGCTAGGGTTAGGCAGCCGGTGGCTAGGCCCTCGGGCCGCTCGGTGGTATCGCGCAAAACCACAACAGGCTTATTATATGCCGGGGCCTCCTCCTGAATACCGCCGGAATCCGTCAGCACCAGCGTGGATTTGGCCAGCAGATTTTGCAAATCGCGGGCATCTATTGGGTCTAGCAGCAGCACCCGCTCAAGCCCTGCCATAGCTGGCATTACAACCCCCCGCACCACCGGGGATAAATGTACCGGCCAAACAATCAGACAATCCGGAAAATCCGCCGCAATTCGTGCAACTGCCCGGCAAATATTTTCCAAAGGCTCGCCGTAATTTTCCCGCCGATGGGCGGTAATGGTTATAATTCGGTGTTTATCAAAATCTATATGGTTTAAATCATCACAGATAAAGCGATAATTAGGATTTGCTACTTGTTTAACAAAATCAATAGCCGTATTGCCGGTAACAAAAATATTATCAGCGGGAATATTTTCCCTTAGCAGATTATCCCGCGCGGTGGCCGTCGGGGCGAAATGCATATCCGCCAGCGCGCCTGTAATGCGGCGATTCATTTCCTCGGGATATGGCGCGGCCTTATTATGCGTCCGCAAACCCGCCTCCACATGCCCCAATTTTATGCCGCCATAAAAGGCCGCCAAAGACGCCGCCATGGCGGTAGTGGTATCCCCATGCACCAAAACCAAATCCGCGCCGCTTTTGCGAATAATTTCGCCGCAGCCCGACAGGGCACGAATGGTAATATCTTCCAAATTTTGATTTTTTTGCATAATATTTAAATCAAAATCCGGGATAATTCCAAATGCGTTTAGCACAGAATCCAGCATTTCGCGATGCTGGGCGGTAATACAAACCCGGGAATCTATATGGGGGCAATCGGCCAGCTGTTTAATCAGCGGCACCATTTTGGTGGCCTCTGGTCGCGTGCCAAAAATAGAAAGCACAGATATTTTTCCATTTGCTTCCATATGAAACCCCCTAAAAATAAATCGCACCTCTTCTATTAAACCATATATGTCGAAAACCGTCAACCCCCCACAAGGCAAGAAAATATTACAATTTTTTTTCAACTTGACTAAATCGCTTGCATTAGATAAAAAAATGCTATATAATAATTTCTAATAAGGAGAAGATTATGGAAATTATCAATATTAAAGCCAGGGCAAAAATAAATTTATATTTGGATGTTTTGGGGCGGCGGGATGATGGATATCATGATGTTTCCGGCATTATGCAAAGCATCGCCCTATTTGATGAAATCACCATCAAAAAGGTTTATAAGCCCGATTATTTAAAGCTTGTTAATAATTTGTCTTGGTTGCCAAATGATGAGCGAAATTTGGCATATCAGGCCGCGAAATATTTAATAGAAAATTTTGGCGGCGAGCAGGGAATAAATGCCGGGATTTTTATCGAGCTAAATAAAACCATTCCCGCCTCGGCGGGGCTGGGCGGCGGCTCGGCTGATTGCGCGGCGGTTTTGGTGGGGGTGCGGAATTTATTTCGCCTGCCTATTTCAAATGAGCAGCTGCAAAAAATAGGGGCGCGATTTGGCGCGGATGTGCCTTTTTGCATAATGCGCGGCTGCGCCATCGCCAGCGGTATCGGCGATTTGCTCGCCCCCCTGCCCGCCCCGCCCTTTTGCTTTGTTTTGCTGGTGCGGCCAAATATTTTGGTATCGACCGGGGATATTTTCCGCTCGCTCATCCCCGCACCTCCCCCGGAGCGCACCGCCGCAAAAATGGCTCAGGCCATCAAAAACAAAAGCTATAGCGGCATGCTCGCCCAAATGCATAATACGCTAGAGGCCACCACCGCCCAAGCCTACCCCATCATCCGCGAAATCAAATCCGCGCTGATGGCGCAGGGGGCGGATGCCGCCATGATGAGCGGCTCTGGGCCCACGGTTTTTGGGCTTTTCAAAAGACACCATGCGGCAAACGCCGCCCTAAAGGCAATCAAAGCCCTTTACCCCGATTTCAACGAAATATTTTTAACAAAATTTTATCATAATGAATATAATTACAAGGAGGTTTTTCGCAAATGAGATTTAAAAAACTGGCCGCGGCAGCCCTTGCCGCTATATTAACAATCGGGGGCGCGGGAGTAGTGCATGCCACCAATTTTCATGATGTGGGCGAAAATTGGGCATGGGCGCGCCCCGCAATAGAGCAGGTGGCCGAGCTAGGAATAATGTCGGGCAATCTGGCCGGCAATTTCCGCCCCGGCGATATGATTGATAAATTTGAAACATCCCGGATTTTGTCCCGAATGGCGGGGTTTAATCCTTTGACCCATAGCCCCGCCGAGCGGGCGTATTTCGAGGCGGTAAATGCCAATGCCGCCCCGACTATCGCGGTTTTTGCCGAGCAATTTAGTCGCTGGAATTCGGCATTTAATTCCGATATCGCCTTTTTGCTATATCGCGGAATCCTCACTCCCGCTGATTTGGAGCGGTTTGTGGTTGTTGATAATAATGTCGAGCGTTTGCGCGCCCTATCTCGCGAGGAGGTTGCGGTTTTTCTGGTTCGCATAAAAGACCGCTCTGATGCCGCCCGCGCCCTGACCGGGATTACCCCATTTGCCGATGACCATTTGATAAATGCCGACAAACGGGTATATGTGAATTATTTGCGCCATGTGGGCATAATGATTGGCGCGGATGGGCATGTAAACCCGCGCGGGCATGTAAATCGCGCCGCTATGGCCATGCTGATTGTAAATACGCTGGAGCATATCGATTCGCCCCTAATTGACGGCGGCGGACAAAATCAGCCCCCTGCGCCTATTTTCCAAACGGTCGTAGGCACAATCACCGGTACATACCCCACCTTTTCATCTATTTTGGTAACATCTGCCAATGCAGACCATAATAACCGCGTATTTCCTTTTGCAAATAATCCCATAATAACGGTAAATGGGGCAACCGGCAATTTTGCCGCGCTGTCGCGATATATGAGTTTTACCGCCACTGTGATGGATGGCGAGATTATTTCGATAAACGCCACCGGCGGCGGCACACCCCCCGGCACAACCGCCCCCACAGCACCCCCCACCGCCGCACCTACCCAACCGAATCAAGCAAACCAAAATTTGCGTACATTAGATGGCACAGTAGCGCGTGTTAATTTTATCGCAAATCCTTCCACAATAGGAATCGAAACACGGATGATATCGCCCCGGGGCGAAATTATCACAGAGATACGGGATTACGCCATAGCCCCGGGGGCGATTGTCACCCGCGCCGGCGCAAATGCGAGCTATCGCACAATTATTGTGGGCGATTTGATAGTGGCGCAGGTGCAAAACAACACGGCGCATTCAATCCAGCTACAGGAGCGGGATAGAGAGATGCGCGGCACACTAATCGAAAAAACCCAGCTGGCGGGTAGCCAGTTCCCCGCCTTGGTTTTGCGGGATTCTGACGGAATTTATCATAGCTTTAATGTGAATTCAGATACGCGGATTTCTCGCCGAAATATGGGGGCTATCGCCCCGCGCGAGCTGCGACTGGGCGACAGCGTGGAGCTTCGCGCCACATGGGGCGTTGCGACGGAGATTTTTGCTTATGGTATCCGCTCGTCGCTGGATGTTTATATTCGCAGTATTTTTATTAGCTCGCGGGAGCAGAGTTTTATTGTGGGTTCTGAAACCGCCTTTGGGGCGGGGGATAGGCAGTTTTTTATCGTTGATGGCGCGCTGGATGCCCAAACTTTAGCGATAGGCTCGCGGGTGCGACTTTTCCTGGATAGCTGGGAAATCGAATCTGTTACTCTTTTGGCAAATGCGGCCAGCCATTCGGCCATTGGCCATATCACGGCCATAAATACCGCCACATCCAGCATCACGGTGCGCGATGGCAATTTCAATACCCGCACATTCCAATTCGACCACCAAACGGTTTTTTACAATTCCGTGACCGCCCAGCTGGTGCATTTTAACACGCTGACCCAGGGCATGCGCGTCTATGTGGTAACGGCCACCGCCGCCGCCCCAAACCGCGCCACATCAATAGTGATTTTGCCAAACTAAATTTCGCAAAGGGGTGATAATAATCGACCAATCCGACACCATCCAAAAACTCCGCCGAAGATTCCGCCGATTTATCATCGCCTTTTCTATCATCACCGTGCTTTTGTTAGGATCATTAGGTTTTCTGATATATCGCAATTTTGACTATATGATTTTCCGCACACTAATTGCCGGAAATTATATCCATACAGATGCTTTGGATGCCTTGTTTTTAGAGCATTTGGGCGAAATCCCCCAGCGGTATTCCGCGCGGTTTGACAATCTGGTGATTAGCATAGTCACCCGCGAAATCCGCCGCATGGGGGCAGACCCCTATACTTTCCAGCTAACCCCGCCGCAATATGTGGCGCATCAAGAAAGGGTGCGGGCGCAGGCCGAGCTGGCGGCTATAACCCAAGCCGCGCCCGGCATTGGCCTGCTCCGCCTACCAAATTTTTCCCCCTTTACCCGCCAGTTTATTTTCAACAATCTGGACGAAATTAACATATTCGATTATCTAATAATCGATTTGCGGGGAAATGGCGGCGGCGAGCTAGATGCCCTCTATGATATCGCCGAGCTATTTTTGCCAGATGGCGCAATCATAGGCGCAGAGCGGGCGCGCCACCGAATTTTCTCCGCCCAAATCCACTCCCGCGGCCCAGTAGTCTTGGAATTTAATCACATAGTATTCATCCAAGACTCCCGCACGGCCTCTGCATCCGAGGGCCTAATCGCCGCCCTAGCAGAAAACCTAGACAATATCACCACAATCGGCACGCTAACCTATGGCAAAGGCATAGGCCAAGCCCGCCTACCCCTGCGCGGCGGCTTCGCCGTCCAAGCCACAGTAATAGTAATCGAAACCCCCTCCGGCCACACCATCCACGGCCAAGGCCTCCATCCCCACATCCCCTATGATGGTTATGTGACAATTGATTTCGTCCTAGAATATTTGCAAACAAAAAACCGCCCATAAGGGCGGTTAAAATTATCAAAGAAACAAAACTAAAACGGCTGATGCGGGATTCCCCATTCAGCCGTTTTGAAAAATTGCTAAAGTTACCAAGATTGCTAATATGCTATTCGGCGTTTAGCAATCTATATGACATAAGCATGACTTACTTTCAACCACACTATAATCATATCATAATCTTCCCCTTTTGTCAACCATTTTATCCGAGCATTTTTAAGCCAAATCTATCTTTTTCCCCAATACCTCCATCATACATCTTTGCTTTTATTATGTCATTTAGGGAGTGTGGCTTTTGCTTCAATCCGCTAGCCTCTCTGTTTATAGGGTTTGGAACAAAATCCGCCAATTGCAGCCCCAAATTATTATCTTGTTTGATAGAAAAACTTATGGTGGTGAGGTGTTTTTGATAAATGTTTCGGCCTAAAAACAGAGTTCCATTAGAAACTATGGTATGATACAAATTCGTGATCTGTTTATCAGATGTTGTGGATTCAATGATTACACTTCCTTTTGCGCTATTCTGCTCCAAAAAATACGCAAAGTTTTCCAATATTATCTGGAGGGCTATATGATAATAGCTATTAACATTTTCCGAGTTATAAATATCCTTGATAATGCCAGAAACACATGCGCCAACCGTCTTCATATCGCTCTCATTAAATATACTATGCATGCCGCGCCAAAATGTTTCTCTGGTATTTGCGTTTATCATGCAGGCAAAATCGCCGCTGGCTTTTCGGATATCGGTTTCGTGCAAAATAATATCGGTTTTGCCGAAAACATCTAATTTCAGTTTGTTTGTTTTAGGTATAACCTCATTTACATACTCGTTTTTGCCGATAATAAGCCCTGCAAAACAGAAATACTTCATATAGCCACCCGGCTTGCTTTCATCTAAAAACAGGAAATATTCCACATAAATTGCCCCCCTTGAAAAGATGTTTAAAGTATAGCATATTTTGTCAAAATTTGCAACACATACAAAAAACCGCCCATAATAGGCGGTTTCTTGTATGTAAACACGATGTCTGCGTAGGGGCGGCCATTGGCCGCCTTTTACAGTTTGAAATAGGCTACTAATTGTTGCAATAGCTCCGCTTGGGAATTGAGTTCTTCCGATGCGGCGGCGGTTTCTTCGGAAACGGCCGAGTTGTTTTGCACTACGTTTGAGATTTGCGCGATGCCGTCTACTACCTGGGCGATGCCCTCGGCTTGCTCGCGGGATGATGAGGAGATGCTTTCGATTACGCTTAGTACCTCGTCCGCGCTGGCCACGATAGCATCTAGGGATTGGGCAGTAGATGCGGCGATATTTGTGCCGGATTCTACCCGCTCGATAGAGCTTTGGATTAGTGCGGTGGTTTCTTCGGCGGCCTGCTGGCTGCGGCCGGCTAGGGTGCGAACTTCGTCCGCTACCACGCTAAAGCCCTTGCCATGCTCGCCCGCGCGGGCGGCCTCTACGCTGGCATTAAGCGCAAGCAGGTTGGTTTGGAAAGCAATATCTTGGATTGTTTTAACAATCTTTGAAATCGCATTGCTGGATTCCTTGATTTGCGCCATTGCATCCACCATTTGCTTCATAGCCGAATTACCCTCTTGGGCATTGGTGCTAGATTTATTCGACAAATTATTGGCAGAGCTTGCATTATCAGCATTTTGCTTGGTTTGCTGATTTATCATCTCGATGCTGGCATTTAGCTCCTGCACAGAGCTAGCTTGCTGCTGCGCGCCATTGCTCAAATCGATTGCGCTGGTAGAAATCTGCTGCGCACCGGATAGCACCTGGCTCGACGCGCTATTGATTTCAGACATTGTCTTATTCAGACTGCTGGCAATATTATTCAGCGAGTCTTTTATTGCGCCAAAGCTACCCACATAATCGCGTTTGATAGACATAGTCAAATCGCCGCTAGCCACACGCGATAGGGATTCGGTAATTTCGTTTATGTATCCGGAAAGGGTGGTGATGGTGGTATTTACAGCGGTTTTGATTTGCAGGAAATCTCCGGCATAATTCCCGGCAACGGTTTTGCTAAAGTCCCCGCGGGAAAGATTGCCCATAATGCCGCTAATCTCCGTCAATGGCGCATCTACGGCCTTTGCAATATCATTTAGGCCTTTCATGATTTCGCCCCAGCCGCCATGATATTTGCTTTCATCAATTTTGAAATTCATATCGCCTTTTACAGCGGCCGCATTTATCATCGCGCCCACCTCGCCAATAACGGCATCCAAATTGGATTTCAGCGCATCTACGGCCTCATTAACAACAATCTTTTTGCCCGGCAATTTTGCCAAATACACATCGAAATTACCATCTCCTACCTTTTGCATGATTTCGATAATGTTATTTAAATCCTTAACAAATCCATCAGTAAATTCATTTAGGCTAACAACCATATCGCCATAGCCGCCTTTGTATTTGCCGGTGCTAATGCGATAATCCAGGTCGCCATTTGTATTTACCTCTTTGGAGAAAATGCTGATATCCTCAACAATTCCTTTAACGGTATCAACAAGATTATAAACATCCCCTGTCAAAACGCCGATTTCGTCTTTGGTTAGGCTGCTGCGATCCATATTGATGTTCAAATGGCCATCCACAACATCCGCCGTTAGTTTCACAAGGCTTTGAACAGGCTTTGAAATAATCCGCGCAATAAATATTGCCATAATAACAGCAACCAACACAATACCAACAGCTATGATAATAACCGTATTTACGGCGGTGGCGGCGGTGGCGGCGGCATTTGCAGTAGCATTTGCCATGGCCTGATTTGCGGTGGCAACCATATTATTCGTTTCCGCAATCAGCGCGTTTACGATGGTGTCGCCGGCATATAGCGCGCCTATCGCGGCATCAAAATTACCCGCGCGGGCATACCATTCAACATCCGCCACAACACGCATATACTGGGTCAACTGCGCATCGATGGCGCGCGACATACGAAAGCGGATTTCGCGCCATTCATTGTCTTGGCCGGGGTGGTTTGCTACGCTAAAATCGTATCCGGCGATAGCATCGCGAATGGCATTGTAAAAACGAGTGGAATCTGCCGATAGGGTATTTATGGCGGTAACGCGGGCGATGGGGTCGGCAACGGCGGCATACATAACCATGCCATTGATAACGCGCCGAATACCGCGTACCTCGGATTGAATCGCATTGGCATCGCCCCGACGCGAAACAGACCCGGCAAAAATCGTTTCATACTCTTCATTGACTGTGTTTAATTGCATCACAGCCAAAACGGCCAGCACAACAGCTAGCAAAATAACAGCACCAAATCCCATAATCAGCTTGCTACGGATGGTGCGATTGTAAAACCATTTCATTTCCATTCCTCCTAAACGAAAAATTAAATGCTATTTCCATAATATCACAGTTTTATTAGAAAAGCAAGAGTATTTTTCGGGCATAAGCCTTGTATTTTCCGTGTTTTTTTGCTATAATGATTATTGTAATAAATTTGTTATTTTCGGAGGGCGAGATGGCTAATAAAATCTCTCTGGTTATTCCTTGCTTTAATGAGCAAGAGAGCATACCCCTATTTTTGGAAAAAATGGCGGAAATTTCCAAAGAAATGGCGGGGGTTGATTTTGAAATGATTTTTATAGATGATGGCTCGGGGGATGATACTTTGGCTATTTTGCGCCGAGCGGCGGCGGAGGATGCCGGGGTGCATTATATTGCTTTATCGCGGAATTTTGGGAAAGAGGCGGCGGTGCTGGCGGGGCTGGATGCGGCGCGGGGCGATTTTGTGGCGGTGATAGATGCGGATTTGCAGCATCCGCCGGAGCTTTTGCCGCAGATGTATGCGGGGATTGTGGATGAAGGATATGATTGTGTGGCTACGCGGCGGGTGAATCGCGATGGCGAGCCGGCTATTCGTTCGTTTTTTGCGCGGCGGTTTTATCGGTTGGTTAATCGGATTTCTGATACGCAGATGGTGGATGGGGCGACGGATTATCGGCTAATGACGCGGCAGATGGTGGATGCGGTGCTATCGCTAAAGGAATACAATCGCTTTTCAAAGGGGCTATTTAGCTGGGTGGGCTTTTCCACCAAATGGATTGATTACCAAAATATTCCGAGGGTGGCAGGAAATACCACATGGAGTTTTCGCAAATTGTTTTTGTATTCTTTGGATGGGATTACTGCTTTTTCGGTTCGCCCTTTGGCAATATCTTCCTTTTTTGGGATATTGTTCTGTTTGGTGGCATTTATCGGCGCGCTTTTTATAATCATTCGCTGGCTGATTTATGGCGACCCGGTGGCGGGATGGGCGTCTACTATGTGCATTATCCTGTTTGTGGGCGGGATACAGCTATTTTCTACTGGGGTGCTGGGGCAGTATTTGGCAAAGGTTTATTTGGAGGGGAAAAATCGGCCTGTTTACATTATTAAAGAACAAAACAAAAAATAAAACCACTGATAAACACAGATAAAACCCTGATAAAACCTTTGGCGTTGGTTTTATCAGGGTTTTATCTGTGTTTATCAGTGGTTTAAAATGTTTTAAAAACTATTTCAGCGTGACGGTCGCGCCAACTTCGGCGAGTTTAGCTTTGATAGATTCGGCATCCTCTTTGCTAATGCCCTCGCGGAGCATAGATGGAGCGGAATCAACCAGCTCTTTGGCCTCTTTTAGCCCCAAAGCAGTCAGTTCGCGCACAACTTTAATAACCTTGATTTTTTCAGAACCAACAACAGTCAATTCCACATCAAATTCGGTTTTTTCATCTTCAGCAGGGCCAGCGGCAGGGCCAGCGGCAACCATTACCCCAGCAGCAGCAGACACACCAAATTTCTCCTCACAAGCCTTCACCAAATCATTTAATTCAATAATAGTCAGCTGTTCAACAGCCGCTATAATTTGCTCAATAGTCAATTTTTCCATATTTTTATCCTCCAAAATTCTTATTCAGTTTTTTCATCAGCAATAGCCTGCACCACTCGGGCAAAGCTGGAAATCGGCGATTTTAGCGAGCCCAGCAATTTAGCCAATAGCTCCTCGCGCGGCGGGATATTAGCAATCGCGGCAACCCCTTTTGCATCATAATAATTATTTTCAACAACCCCGCATTTAAACTGCATTGCAGGCATTGCGCGCAGCTCGCCATGAATAATCCGCGCGGCGGCGGTAGCATCATCATAGGAAACGGCAAGGGCGGTCGGCCCGGCCAAATCCCCTTTGATACTCTCAAAAGGCGTACCCTCCACGGCAAAATTGATCATGGTATTTTTATAAACCTTATAATCAACCCCGCCATCGCGCAGTTTTTTGCGCAAAATCGTATCCTGCTCAACACTCAACCCGCGAGCATTAACCAAAACAATCGAGCTAGCCCGCTCAAGCTTTTCCTTAATCTCATTAACAACAACCTGCTTTTGTTCAATTTTCGGCATATATTCACCTCCAACAAAAAATAAAAAAACCCAGTTGCGACAGACGCAAAAAGGGCAAGAATCATCCATTTCGCGCCTCGGCAGGATTTACGACCAAAAGCCACCTGCTGTCTTTGGCAACAATCCCATTATACACCAATCCCCCCCACTTGTCAACCCCCAAAAATTCGCCACACAAAAAACGGCGCAGCAAGCACCACGCCGTTTTTATCTCAAAAACCTTTACCGAAAAAAGCGAACGCCAGCAAAACTAAAATCAGCACCTATATTGCCGACAACAGTCAAAATAAGATAACCAAAACCTTCGCCATCCGCATCAATATCCACATAACCCGATATGCCAATGCCGCTGGGCAAACCGCCCACACTCAAGCCAGTTCCCGACTGCCCGCCATCCATCACAAAATAAAACCGCTCATTTTGAGGCATATTTGCAATATCCACCCGAAACCAAACCTCCGAGCCAATCTCCGGGCTAATCTCCCTATCGCCAATGGGGGTGATTGCAATTGCGGGGTAATCGTGGATGGTTATTGATAATGGCAGCCCGCGCGCACCACCATCATCTCCGGGTCTTGCAAAGATAAAAAGATCAAATATTCCGCCAGTCGTTGGCATACCCGAAATTATGCCGGTAGCGGAATCCAGCGAAAGGCCATCAGGCAGACCGGAAGGCGCTTCCCAATATAAATCATCATGATTGCCCATCAATTGAAAGCTAAAATATCTACCCGCAATACCGCTTGGGATAGAATCTGTAAAAATATACCCAATGCGGGGGTCGCCATAAAAAAGCGCGTAAATAGACAAATCCCTCTCCGGCATTATAAAAGTAACATATAGCCGGCCATCATAGACCCATTCGCTTATATTTGTTGGCGGCGTCCAATGAGAAAAATTATATGCTATTGTGGAAACTGTAACTATTTCGCCGGGCATCGCAAAAATCGAATTGAGAGCATAGCGGGAATCTCTTTCTTCCACAAAAATATCCGAATACCACAAATAACGCCCAAAAATAGTCGCACGGCGCATTTCCTGCGGATGAATCGTCATAGAAAAACGGCGCGAGGCAATGATTTGGCCATCATGGCTTATGTCGAAATAAAATTCAAAAAAGCCGGATGATGTCGGAAAACCGTGTGCCGTAATCCATGCATCCAAATGATTGATAAAATAACTACTGACAGCGAGCCAATAAGGAAAATTATAGCCATCTCCAATTTCCCTTATATGCCAACTAGAGCCATAGGGAACTTGGGTTGCGCGGAAAGTAGCAAAATATGATTCGCCCATCCTTCCGTCAGGAATCCGTTCGGTTGTTATTCTGGGGATGGCATCAAAAATGGCGCGGATATAAACCTCGCCATCCGGCATCAAAAAATCAACTCGCCAAAAGCCATCTTCCGAAAACCATGGGTCTGATAGCTCGGTATTTCCATAAACTATTTCCCAATGCGAAAATTCATCAAATGGATCACCTACGGCGATTTGAACATTATTGCCAACTCGGGCATAAATGCTAGATATTTGAAAATCCATTCCTGTGGTAACAATCCAGATTGTTCCGGCATGAGGATAGATAGAGGCGCGGGCAAAATGATATTCGCCCGGCTCTATTACAATTTGCGTAATAAAAGAGTGAGCTATTTGCGTGTAATTATAACTAACCCTCGTCGCAAATCCAAAAACACCTGCGGCATATGGAATTCCCGATATGATTCCGGTAATGGGGTCGAGATTTAAACCCGGCGGTAAATCAAGAAATACTATTTCCCAAATAGAGCCATCTGGTATGTAAATAGCCTGCAACATATATTCAAATGGTTGCCCCGCATGACCAGCGGGAATTCGGTCCCAGAATGATTTAATAAAGGGGATTTCATGACCAAGAGAGAAAACAACTACATCTCCATAGGGCATTATAAACGTAACAAAAGCAAGACCATCCTGTTCCCATTGTTCTAAAAAATCAATATTGTTATTCGCATCAAACCATCGAGAAAAATATGTGCCCTGAAAGGAGAGCGGGGATGACAAGGTAATTGTTTGCCCTGGCTGGGCGGGGGCAAAATCGGCTTGCCATGAGCCGTAATCAACACGAACAAGCGTAGTCGCAAAATTTGACCGGCCAGAAACAGAAATGGGATAATGAAAACTATCGGGAGAAACGCTCCCTTGCGGATTTACTATGGCGGCTAATAAAATTGACATAATCGTCACAATCAATATTGCAGATATTTGTTTTAGACTTTTCATATTTTCTCCTTATGCCTGTTTTACAGGGCGGCTCTTTTTTGCCCGCAACCACTACAAAATAGGTCGTCGTCATTCATTATATTGCCGCAATGGAGGCATCCCGCCGGATTTACCTCGGGGGCGGGTTCGGGGGCTGGGGCTGGGGGATGATATGGCATATGGACGGTCGGCGGCGTGGGTTTTGTGATGGCCGCGAGGGCCGTTTGCAAAACCTCTTGGATATTGGTAGTTTGGCCGGAAAATGCTAGGTTTTTGTGTGCGCCGATAATAAATAGAATCGGCAAAGGTAGGGAGAAAATGACCGTCCAGACAAAACCGGAAATTATTAGGCCGATAATAACTAGGGCAAGGTCGACAACGCCAAAAGCATAGAGCAGCGGGGCTTTGGCGTAGTTTGCATGGTCGCGTATGCCCATAATGCCGATAAAAATCTGATAGGCCGACGTAAACAGTCCAAAAACCAAAACCGCCCTAGCGGGACTAAAAATATTGGGCATGCCAATCTGCCTGAGAGCCCCGGTGGTCGCGCCTATAAATGCCAGCCCAATAATCGCGCCAAAAAAGGCCAGCCCACCAAAAACAATAAACAAAATCCCGGTGACTTTCAAAAATTTCCTGCCATCCGCGGGAGCTATGGGTATACCCACCATGGCGGGCTGTTGCGCCGCGGCCTCGATTGCTTTTCCGCAATGAATACAAAAGGCAAAATCCCGACTGACCCCATTTCCGCAATGCTTGCAAAACATAGATATCCTCCCCTTAACTAAAATTTCAATCCTGCACCATTATAACATATTTTGGAAATTTTGGCAAGCAATTGCGCCAAAGCCCGCTCAAACCGCGCCAGCCTCGTGCCAGCAATAAATGGGACATCTTCGGAAGGGAAAACCGGCAAGGACTGCATGGCATAGATTGTATATTCACCGAAAAGATGTGTAAGCCAGCCCAAAAAATCCTCGACCCCGATAATCTCATAAAACAAATCATAGCCAAAATGATTTGCAAGGGCGCGGAATTCAGGCCCGGTCATAATCCCATGAGCCGCGCCATTGCCAAAAAATTCATCAAACCATTTGAGGGTGTGGCCAAAAATTAGGCGGCTTGTTAATTCATAGCCAAACTCGCCGCCGAAATATTCGACAAGCCATCTCTGCTGTTGGGTAGCACCGTCCGGGATATGCTCCATGGCCGCGTAGTTTTGCAAAATTACGCGCTCAATAATCACCATGCGCAGGCCGGCAGCCTCTTTGGGGGTTATCGGCAGGCGGGTTCGGGGGTGGATAAATCGGTGCGGATTGCCTTGTTCGTCTTGCCATGTGTATGGACAGGCTTGGGCGTATGCGGTTAATGCTGCGGGGGCGATTGGGGCTAATGCGAGCGTGATTGTTAAAATTACGGCAATTATTGGCCTTTTGTTTGATTTCATAATTATCCTCCTTTGTTTAAAATTCTCGATAAAAAAGTTTGTCTATGTATTGGCGATGCGCCGTGGGCGCGGATTGCGGCTATGTGGGCGGCGGTGCCATAGCCTTTGTGTTTGGCAAAGCCGTATTGGGGGTAGGTTTTATCGTATTCCTCCATAATGCGGTCGCGGTGGACCTTTGCCAGCACGCTCGCCGCGGCGATAGACATGCTCCGCCCATCGCCCCCCTCGATTAGCACATGGGGAATGGCGATTTTCGGGGCGCGATTGCCATCAATCAGAGCGAAATCGGCGCGGATTTGGGCGACGGCCTGCGCCATGGCTTTTAGCCGCGCCTCCAAAATATTGATAGCATCGATTTCCTCGTGGTCGATGGTGGCAATGGCGTAATCTAGGGCTTTGTCGATGATTTCGTCAAAGAGTAAATTGCGGCGTTTTGCCGATAGTTTTTTGGAATCGTTCAACCCTTCGATTACCAAGCCCTTTGGCAAAACCACCGCCGCCGCCGAAACGGGCCCGGCCAAAGGGCCGCAACCCGCCTCATCTATGCCGCAAATATATTCGTATTCCTGATATTTCTCCTCGAAAAAGAGCATGAAAAATTATCCTTCCAAATCACTAATCTGCGGAAACTCCGCATTGCGCAAAAAGTGCGCAACATTGGCATTTGCGACGGCCAGCCGCCCGGGCAAATCCAGCCCCGCCAAAGATGCGGCCAAATAGCCCGCATTAAAGGTATCGCCCGCCCCGGCGGTGCGGATAGGCCGCTCGATGGTAATACATGGCAAAAACTCCGCAGCATGCCCCGCAGCCGCAACAGCGGCGAATTGGGGGCTATGAATCACCAGCTCATCCAGCCCCATAGCGGCGCGGACGCTATCCGCCTTTTCAGCCAGCGGCCGGCCAACATCATCAAAAGCCTCGCCACACATGGCATAAAGCGTCGCGCCCTCGTGCTCATTCACACTCAAAACCATAGGATAATCCTGATTGTTTTTCATTAGCAAATCTAATGAATGGCGCAGGCTCGCCTCATCTTTTTTGCGAAAATCAGCAAAATCAAAAAAGAATTTCCGCCCTTTTCCATCTTTTGGAATTGTTTTGCAAATATTTTCAAAAATTTCATCAAAAGCAGGCAGCAGCGACCAATAGCCAACACCGATAATATCAGCATCCGTCAGCATTTTGGTAATTTTATCCAGCCCGATTGTATCGACAATTTTTTGCCAAGACAATTCAGAAACCGCCGCCATATCGCTCATTAAAATTTTGCCATCGTCAAACTCAAAAACATGGGTGACGGCGGGATTTCCCACCGAATGAGCCTTGCAAATATCATAAATCGGGACAAAGGTCGGGTCGGGCGCATCTTTGCCATAAACGCCCACCAGCGAAACATCCACCCCCAGCCGCGCCGCGCCATAGCCCACATTCGCCGTAAACCCGCCAAAAGCCCGGCGTTTCGCGATTAGCTCCAGCCCAACACCCCCCGAGCCGCTGCTAATAATCCGCTCGGCAAACTGGTTCATTTTGGTATACAAGGAATAATTTTCCATATCAGCCCGGGTAGAAACAATCTCCCAAACCTCATCAACAAAACCATCTGCAAACATAGCAATTTTGCCCCGCGCCTCGCGCAAAGCCTTCGTATATTCCTTCATAAAATACACATCCTCATTAAAATAAATTTCAACCCATTTTAGTATAACGAATTCTAAAAAATATGTCAAGTAAGTATTGTAATTGCTAAAACTTTATTGTATAATAAATTAGTATGGTTTTTAAAGAGGGATGCCTATGGCAAAATCCGCCAAAAATCGGCTGGTGGCCGTGATTTGTTCTATTGCCGCGCTTGTTATGGGGGTGGCTTTTTTGCCATTGCTTTTGAGCGAATATGATTATGTCCCAAATGAGCCCGGGGTTTTAGCGGGTGTTGCCATTGATTATCCAAACTTTCGCGCAAGCCCGGATTTGTTTTTTGTGCTGGCGGCGGATGCGCATTATTCCGCCATGCGTCCTATTTCCGAGCAAATAAATAATGCCCGCAGCAGCGACCCTGTCCTTTATGAAATTTATCGCCAGATTCTTGATACCGCTGATACGTATAACTCCGCTGTTAATAGCCTTTTGGCCATGACAAACCAAATCCCGATGGCGGGCGTGCCAAATATTATCCGCATTATCGACCCCTGCATTAGCCATATCGCCCTGCCGGATACGCCGCCCCATATAAATCGCGCCGTCCGCGCCGCCGGGCATATTTTGGCGAGCCATATCGCCGCGGCATTTTTGGGGGATTGCGAATATCTGCAAAGCATGGCTATTTCAAATGTTTTGTGGTATATGCGCATGGGGAATTATCGGATGGTAATATCTGCCATTGCTGAATTGGATTTAGATTTGCGCGATAGGGCTATCGATGCCCTGGTGGCGCGGATTATCGCTATTTATCCCCATCCTATCGCCCGGATGTATGGGGCGAATTTGGCGCGGCCGGATATTCCCTATGATGCGGATACTTTGGCGGTTTTTGCCGCTATCAATGCCGCGCTGGCGCCTCTAAATATCCCCATTGTTCCCGCCCTAAAAATCACCGCCTATGTGAATAATACCCCTCATATTCTACTTGGACATTTTATTGACAATATGCCGGTTTTTGCTCTGCGGGATATTTCCCGGATTTTATGCGGCACACAGGCGCAGTTTGCCCTGCGCAGCGATTCCGCCGCCCAGTTTATGATTGCGCATCATGCGCCCTATCGCCCGGTTGTTATCACCATGGGCACGACCCCCAGCCCCAGCAATCGCCCCCGCTTGCGCATATCCGAGGGCAAGCCCGTCTATTTTATCATGGGTCGCAGCTATGTAAACCCGGCGGATTTCGCTGATGCGCTGGGGTTTGATATGGCATGGGATGGGGATAATTTGATTATCGATACCCGCGAGCAGGCCGCAAATGAAAATGCCCGCCGCGCCGCCCGGGATTTTATCGCCCAGTTTTGCGGGATTTTTTGCGAATATGCCCAATCGCGGCGGCATACCCAGGCAACGCCTTATGTTCGCGATTTTGGCGTAGGCTATGCGGTGGCGCGTTTTTTTAGTTTTTACGATTTTAATGGAGACGGAAATCCGGATATTATCGTGCATTTTGGCGGCGGATTGGATTCTGTTTTATTTCGGCTAATCGACGACCAATACCAAGAAATAGCAATCCTGCCATATAACGCCAGCAGCAATGTTTTCACCGACCCAACAGGCCGCATAATCACCCGATTCCAGACTTTCCAAGAGGTGGGCTATTTTGCCCTAGAATATGCGCAGGGCAGCTGGCAAACCACCCAGCTATCCCGCGAAACCCCGATTTTCGGCATGCACCGCGTCCCCTTCGACATAGGCCCCGCCGAAAACTTCTCCATGGAAGATTTTTGGCGGCACTACAACCGCAACCGCCACGGCTACACCCCCGATAATAACACCACGCCCGACATCCCCCTAAACCCAATCCACCGCATGATAGTAGAGGAGCAAATCACCCGCGCCGCCCTAAACCACCCCCCCACCAAACCCCAACCACCCCTGCCCCAGAACCCGCACCCGATTTTGGTAAACAATTAGGAGGTAATCAAATGCTAACAAAAATCGAAACCAAGGAAATCATGACCAAGCGAGCCGCCATGGAAAAATATCGGGATAAATATTTTAAAATGGTTATTACAGAAACAGGCGACGGACAGGATAATTCATTAGGATATGTGATTTACACTTTTGATGACGAAAAAGAGGCACTGGATATTCCGAGAGAGGAACAGCGAGGCCGGGTGGTGGCGACAGCTTTGGGAGTGGCAGCCGAACCATGGATACAGATTGGGGGGCTGGATGTTTATGGTCTTAGAGCGAATTGATTTCTCCGAGCATGGGCGAGTTTATGTTGATATTCACATTAAACCTATTGATGATATCACCATGATGCCGCTTCCATTTAAAGTAGACACCGGCGCAGATATTTCGACAATATCCAAAAGCCGATTATTTGATTTGGGATACACGCGCGATTGGCTAAATGCCAATATATTAACAGACGATAGCATCACCACAACCGCCTCTGGGGATGTGGTAAAAACCGCCATTGTGCAATTGCCGCTGATAAATCTTTTGGGCTACGAGGCAATAAATTGGCCATTTCTGGTTGCTATGGACGAAAACCGCGACCTGCGCAATTTACTAGGGCGGGATTTGCTATCCGGATTTAATTATACTTTTAACAACGACAACAATTATTTTGAAATAGCCCGGGCGAAGGAATTTAAATTTATTTTGAAAAAATTTCCAAATCAGGAAATACATACCATAAATTTTATGCGCCAACACGAGTCGGGAGGTAATTAAAATGCTAACAAAAATCGAAACCAAGGAAATTATGACCATGCGGTCTGCCATGGAAAAATATCGGGATAAATATTTTAAAATGGTTATTACGGAGGTTGTCGATACTCAGGATAATGATTTGGGCTATGTGATTTACACTTATGATTGCCTAAAGGAGCTGCGCGATGTGCCAAATGAGGAGGCCGCCGATATGGTGGTTGCGTATTCGCTGGGCGTCGCCGCCGAACCCGATTTGCAGATTGGAGGCTTGACATATTATGGAAGCGACGAGGATTAATTTCTCCGAATTAGGACGGGTTTACGCCGCCATTCATATCAAGCCCTTTGGTGGTATCACGCTGTTTCCCGCGAGATTTAAAGTAGACACCGGTGCTGATAATTCTACTATTTCTAAGGAGTTGCTATTTCAATTTGGATATGATTCAAATTGGATTGATGCTCATTTGATTCATAGCGGCACTACTACCACCGCATCCGGTGATGCCATAAAGTCAGGCTTGGTGCAATTGCCATTAATTAATTTTTTGGGCTGCGAAGCTAAAAACTGGCCTTTCCTTGTTGCCTTGGATACAAACAAAGATTTCAGGCATTTGCTAGGGCGTGATTTATTATCCGGATTTAATTATACCTTTAACAATGACAACAATTATTTTGAAATCGCCCGGGCGAAGGAATTTAAATTTATTTTGAAAAAATTTCCAAATCAGGAAATACATACAGTTGATGTGAATTAGACCGAGGGAGGATGCGAGATGAAAAAACCGATTGATAACAGGGTTGTTAGTGTTGCGGTTTCGGCGGGGGCGTTGATTTTGCTGATTGCCTTTTTGCCGCTGTTTTTGCGGGATTATTATCCGGGGCTGGTTTATGAGCCGCCGACTGCCGCGCCCGCTTTTACGCGGGATGAGCAAATGCGCGAGCTGGCGCGGCTGATAGACGAGGGGGCGACTCATCGCCAGGGGCGCAATCCCTTTGCCCTGCCTGTTTATCGCACATTTCGCGAAGACCCTGCCCTCTTTTTTGAATCCGCCGCCCAAACCCACCAAAGCCATATGGAATGGGCCGCCCGCTCCATCGCCACCCAAATAAACCGCGCCCGCTCGGCCGACCCGGCCATTTATGCGGTTTATCGCGGCATTTTGGATTCGGCAAATCAGGAGCATCCCGCTGTTGTCGCCCTTGTCAATGCCTCGCGCCTAGCGGGTTTGCCCCGGCCGGCGGAGGTTTCGCGAATAGTTGACCCGCGAATCGAGATGGCAAATTTTGGCAATCCTCGCGAGATTGGTAATACCGGAGATGGTATTGCAAATTCTTTAACATTCCTATTTGCAACGGACGACGAATTCGCCCGCAGTCAGGCCATCACCGATATTTTATGGCATTTACGCCGAAATGATTGCCAAATGGTGCTGTCTTCTTTGACGTATTTGGATGAGCATATTCGTTATGATATTATCAATCTTTTGGTCGACCGCCTAATGGCCATCCGCCAAATCGGCAGCCCCCTCTATCAGGTTTATGCCGCAAATCTCGCCCGACCCAGCCTGCCCTATAGCGAGGCGACCCATGCGGTTTTTGCCGAGCTTTTCCATCGGTTTGGCATCCTCGAAATCGAGGTCGTGCCTAGCATTGATGTGGTTGCGCAAATAAATGGCAATCCTGTTATTTTGCATGGCTATGAAATCGACGGCGGCACCTATATCGCCCTCGATTGCCTATCGCGGATTTTGACCGCCACCCGCGCCCAATTCCGCATATATAGCGAGGGTTTTGGCCATATCAATACCGCCCTGCGCCGCCCCTATAATCCGCGGGGCAATTTCCAGTCGGCCATGGGAATAGTCCGCCCATCAAATATCCCCCGGCCGCGCCTGCATCAGGTTTTTCTGAGTTCGTCAGGATTTTCACGATATGCCCTCGGGGTTTTTAGCTATTATATTATGAATCGAAATTATGTAAACCCCGCCGAAGTGGCGGATATGCTGGGTTTTGAGGCGGTTTGGCGCAATGATATTTTGGAAATAAATACCAATGAAATCCCCCTATATCCCTGGGCGATTCGCCCGGCGGTTGATTTGCTGGCCAAATTCCCCAGTATTTTCAGCTTTGGCTGGTATCGATTCGGCTCTGAATTTTTGGTGACGGCTCATTGGTGTCACGAAACTTTTTGGCCGCAATATCGCGACCCTGTTGGCAATGAATTTTTTGTTGGCGAAGTGCCGTTTTTGCGCATGTTTGGCTATAATTACGCCATTGCGCTGGATTTTCGCTTTTATGATTTTAATGAAACCGGCAATCCAATTATTGTCATTTATTTTGAAGATATGAGCCGCGGGGCTATTCGCTATGCGGTTTTGTTTGAGCTGGTCGGCGGCGAATTTGTCGAGGTTGGCGAGATTCGCGATGGCGTCCGATATCTTTTCAGAGATGCGGATAGCAGGATTGTTTTTTCCACGAGCAGCGAGTATTACGCGCTAGCGCGGGAGGGCGGCGAATGGGTGGCCAGCCCGATTTTGCAGGCTTATCTCGTATATGTTGAATATACTTTTGTTGACGCATTGATTCTTGCGCATTTTGTTAATTTGATAACGGGCGAAATTATCCCTCTCGAGAGGCATTGGGACCACCATGGCACACCCCGCCCCATCACCCGCGCAAAGACAATTCCCGGTCTGCCGGATAATCCGTTGACCCCCCTCAACTCCATGATTTCCGCCGAAATCGATATTACAGCCGCCGTTCGCCGCGTGCTGGGCTTGGATTAGGCCATGGATAAAATCAGACTGGGCAAAACTAATTTGATGGTGTCAAATATTTCCATTGGCACTGTTCCTTTGCAGCGGCTAAATTTCGGCGATTCTGTGGAATTGTTACAAAATTGTCATGCCGCGGGAATAAATTTTTTTGATACATCCGATAATTATGGCGATACGGATGCCAAGCTGGGCGCGGCTTTGGCCAATACCGGCGCGATTATTGCCACAAAAATATCACAGACCGATTATGATGGGGCAAAGGCGGGCATTGCAAAAAGCCTGAAAAATCTGGGCAGGGCGGCTATTGATTTGATTCAATTGCACAATCCCAAAAATATCGCGCCGCCCGCCCTAAAAGCCGCGCAGGAGGCCAAAGAGGCGGGGCTTGTCCGCCATATCGGTTTCACCACCCATAATTTGGAAATCGCCATCGCCGCCGCCAATAGCGGGCTTTTTGACACCATCCAATATCCGCTGAATTTCCTATCCAGCGCGGCGGAGGAGGGGCTAATCGCCCTTTGCGCGGCGAGAGATATTGGGCTAATCGCCATGAAACCCTTTGGCGGCGGGATTATCAAATACCCCGCGCTGGCTTTTGCGTTTTTTGCCGCGCGCCCAACGATTGTGCCGATTTATGGCATACAAACCCGCGCCGAGCTGGCGGCTCTGCTCGCCCTTTCCGCCGCCCCGCCAGATCCGGCAAATCCCGATTTTGCCGCCTATTATGCCGCCCAGCGCGACCAAATGGCGGCGGAATTTTGCCGCGGCTGCGAGCTCTGCCATATGGCCTGTCCCGCGAAAATAAATATCAGCCAAACCGGGCGGCTGGCGAGTTTTTTCGACCGAAATCCCCCGGCGAAATATTTGGCGGACAGGCAGTTTTTTGATATGATAGAAAATACACATAATTGTCAAAATTGTGGCAAATGCGCCGAGGCTTGCCCGCATAAATCCGATATGCGCCGTGCTATGGCCCATAGCCGCCGGGTTTTTGCGGAGTATTGGCAAAATCGCGACGAGTATCTTTAGGGGGATTTTATGAAGGATATTTTGGGCAAAAAGGCCGTGGCTGTGCAATATAAGCCCGAGGAGGCCGCGCCAAAGGTTGTGGCCAGCGGGCGCGGCTATTTGGCGCAAAAAATTATTGATACGGCTTTGGAAAGTAATGTGGAAATTTACCATAATTCGGAATTGGTGGAAGAATTAGCCAAAATAGATTTGGGGGCAAATATCCCGCCGGAGCTTTACCAAATTGTGGCAGAAATACTAGTATTTGTTAGCAATGTGGATAAAATAGCCGGGGGGCAGACGCATGGATAGGGGCAAAAAGGCCTTTGGAAATTATGGCGAGGCGGCGGCGCAGGGCTATCTCGCCGCAAAAGGCTATGAGATTTTGGAAAAAAATTACAAATCGGCGGGGGGCGAAATCGATATAATCGCGCAGGATGGGGATTATCTGGTTTTTGTCGAGGTGAAATATCGGCGGGGGACGAATTTTGGGCGGCCGATAGAGGCCATCACCCGCCGCAAACAGCGCGCTTTGGCGGATTGCGCGATGTCCTATTTGGTGGGGCGGGGTTTGTGGGATGCGCCCTGCCGTTTTGATATTGTCGAGGTTTTTGGGCGCGAGCTATTGGAGATAAACCACGTGATAAACGCATTTGAGGTGAATTATGCTGAAAATTATTGATGGGGTCGGGCTGGTGCAGTTTGAAAATCTGGCTGCCAGCGGCATGGTGCGGCATTGCGTGACCACGCGGATTGGCGGCGTGTCGCCCCCGCCCTATGATAGCCTGAATATGGGACTTTCGACGGGGGATGCGCGGGAGAATGTGCTGGAAAATATTAGGCGATTGAGCGGGGTTTGCGGTTGGAAAATGGAAAATATTGCCATTAGCCATCAGATGCATGATGCAGACATCCGAAATATGAGTATTGCTGATATGGGCAAGGGAATTTTTCGCGAGCAGGATTACCAAAATATAGATGGCATGGTAACATCTGACAAAAATTTGGTGCTAATGACATATTATGCGGATTGTGTTCCTTTGCTATTTTTGGATGCGCGGCGGGGGGCTATTGCCTGTGTGCATGCGGGTTGGCGGGGTACGCTGGCAAATATAGGCGGGGCGGCTATCGCCAAAATGGCGGCGGAATTTAATAGCGATCCGGCGGATATTTTGGTGGGAATCGGCCCTTCGATTTCTGCCAAAAATTTCCAGGTCGGGCCGGATGTTTATGAGGAATTCATATATCAGCTTCCATTTGCGGGGGATTTCATGTATAATGATTTTGGGGACAGGCGTAGGCTGGATTTATGGGGGATAAACCGGCGGCTTTTGGAGGATGCGGGGGTAGACCCCGCAAATATTGAAATATCGGGCTTTTGCACATATGAGCGCGAGGATTTATTTTTTTCCCATCGCCGAGATGGGGCGGCGCGGGGCAGCATAGCCGCGCTAATCGAATTAATTTGAGGAGATTGCGATGAAACACTTGATTTTGGATGTTGACCCGGATTCGATATGCGATGAGATGGGGGTAGAGAGCGGCGATTTTTTGCTGGAAATAAATGGAATTCCCATGATTGATATATTTGAATATCGAATAAATATAGCAGTAGAGGAATTAGAAATACTGATAGAAAAAACTGATGGTGAGCAATGGATTTTGCAAATCGAAAAAGATGCGGATGAGGATTTGGGGCTAAATTTTGATGGGATAATGTCGCCGCCGCGGGTTTGTGAAAATTCCTGCATTTTTTGTTTTGTTGACCAGCTGCCGCCGAATATGCGCCAAAGCCTGTATTTCAAGGATGATGACTATCGGCTGGGGTTTTTATATGGCAATTATATTAGTTTGACAAATATTAGCATTTTTGACATTAAAAGGATTATTAGCATGCGGATGTCGCCGGTAAATATTTCCATTCATACGACAAACCCGGATTTGCGGGTGCAGATGCTGGGGAATCAGCGGGCTGGGGCGGTATTGGAATATATTGGCATTTTGGCAAAAGGTGGCATTTCCATGAATTTCCAAATAGTGCTGTGCAAGGGTATAAATGACGGAGCGGAGCTAGACCGCACAATCGCCGATTTGGCGCGGTTTATCCCCTCTGCGGTTAGCCTTAGTGTTGTGCCTGTTGGTATTACAAAACACAGGGAAAATTTGACAAATTTGGAATTGTTTGATAAAATCGAGGCCACCAATATTATTGTGCAAATTCACAATTGGCGGTCGCGGCTTTGGGCGCGGTATGGGCGAAAATTTGTACATTTGGCGGATGAATTTTATATTTTGGCTGATTGTGCAGTGCCGGATTTTGGGGAATATGAGGATTTTCCCCAGCTGGAAAATGGTGTTGGCATGCTTCGTTTATTTATTGACGATTTTGCGGATTCTATAAATAATATGATGCCCATCACCCATTTGGATTTGCGGGTTTCTATTGTGACCGGGCTGGCGATGAACCGCGTTATGACGGCGATTGCGTCGATTTTGCAAAATCGATTTCCGGGGTTGATTGTAGAAATAATTCCCATTGTCAATGATACTTTGGGAATGCGGGTGACTGTTGCCGGGCTGATATGCGGGCGAGATATTATAAACCAGCTGGCGGGGCGGGATTTGGGCGATTTGCTGCTAGTGCCGCAAAGCGCATTAAAATATGATACAGATATATTTTTGGATAATATTAGCTTATATGAGATATCAGAAAAACTAAATGTGCAGGTAGAGGCTGTGCCAAATGAGGGCGCGGCATTGTTAAAAACAATACTAGCAAATGCCGGGAGAGGTTGATTAAAAATGAAACCAATAGTAGCGGTGGTTGGGCGGCCAAATGTGGGGAAATCTACGCTTTTTAATCGGCTCATTGGTGAGCGATTCGCGATTGTTGAGGATACGCCGGGGGTGACGCGCGACCGGATTTATGCGGATGCCAGCTGGCAGCGGCATAATTTTACCCTAATCGACACCGGCGGGCTAGACCCGCAATCAGAGGAGCTAATACCGAAAAAAATCACAGAGCAGGCGCGGCTAGCCATTGAAACCGCTGATGTGGTGCTATTTGTGGTGGATGTGAAAACCGGAATCACCGAGGGCGATATGGATGCGGCGGATATATTGCGGCGGTCGAAAAAGCCCGTAGTTTTGGCGGTTAATAAGGTTGATGAGCAGCGGCGGGAAAATTTTGATGTATATGAGTTTTTCTCATTGGGGCTGGGCGAGCCATATCCTATTTCCGCGGCAAATATGCTGAATTTGGGGGATTTGCTCGATGGGGTTTGCGCGCATTTTGATGCTGTTGAGGAAATCGAGGATGATTTGATTCGTGTGGCGATTGTTGGAAAACCAAATGTTGGAAAATCTTCCATAATTAACCGGATTTTGGGCGAGGAGCGGGTTATTGTTTCGGATATTCCCGGGACGACGCGGGATGCCATAAACACGCTCTATGAGCGGGATGGACAGAAATTTATGCTAATCGATACCGCCGGGATTCGCCGCCGCTCGAAAGTCAAAGAGGATATCGAAAAATTCAGCTTTTTGCGCGCTGTTGCGGCGGTTGAGCGGTGCGATGTTTGTGTGCTGGTGATTTCCGCCGAGGAGGGCATTACCGATCAGGATACCAAAATCGCCGGAATCGCCCATGAAAAGGGAAAGGCCGCCGTTATAGTTGTCAATAAATGGGATTTGATTGAGAAGGATAACAAAACCATGGCCAAATATACCGGCGATATCGAGCATGAGCTAAAATATATGGCCTATGCGCAAAAGCTTTTTATTTCGGCGAAAACCGGCCAGCGGGTGGGGAATCTTTTTGAGATGGTGCGCATGGCCAATGAAAATGCCGCCCTGCGGGTGCAGACCGGGATTTTGAATGAGGTGCTGATTGAGGCGCTGGCCATGAATCCGCCGCCGGCCATGAAGGGCAAGCAATTGCGGGTTTATTATGCCACACAGGTGTCTGTTAAACCTCCGACATTCATTTTGTTTGTGAATAGCGCGGAGCTAATGCATTTTTCATACCGCCGCTATTTGGAGAATCAATTGCGCCAAAATTTCGGCTTTCGTGGCACTCCGATTCATTTTATTGTGCGCAATCGAAAAAGCGATTAGGGGGATTTATTTTGATTAAACTACATGGAAAAGATATTTATTTAGCACCGTTGGAAAAAGAGCATTGCCGCGCATTAGTAGAAAATGCTGAATATGATTTTGACAATCCTACTCAATACCTGTATTTGGGCTATTCGCGCGACCGCTCGGATGGCTGGTATGATGATATCCAAAAAATGGAAAAAGAGGGAGTAAATGTACGTGTTGGGATTTTTTTGAATGACGGCACGCCCATTGGCGATGTGGCTTTGCAGAGCATCAGCTGGCGCACCCGCTCCTGCACTATGGGGATAGGGATTGAGCGGCTGGCGCATCGCGGGCGCGGATACGGAAAGGCCGCTATGGGTCTGCTGATTGGCTATGCTTTTGATAATATGGGGCTTTCGCGCATTGGCGGCGAAACATGGGAAAATAATATCGCTATGCAAAAAGCCTTTGAATCACAGGGTTTCCAGCTAGAGGGGCGGGCGCGGCGAGCCGAGTATTTTGGCGGCAAATATTTGGATGTTTTCCACTATGGCCTGCTGGCGGAGGATTGGAGGAAAAATGGATTGGTTTAGTTTTCCTTATATGGCCTATGCCGCGCTTTTGCTGCTGGGCGGCTATTTGCTGGGATGTATACAAACCGGCTATTTGGTGGGGCGGCTCGTTTATAAAATCGATATTCGCGACCATGGCAGCGGCGGCGCGGGGATGACCAATGCGGCGCGGGTGATGGGCGCGCGGGCGGGCGTATTCGTTTTGCTTATTGATGCGATTAAATGCATGGCGGCTTTTGCTATTGCCGCGGCGATTTTTGATGGCTCTGGCACTTTTTTCACAAGCAGCATCCATCCCAATTTTTTCCCGGGGATGCTGGCGGCTTTGGGCTGTGTTATCGGCCATTGTTTCCCGTTTTTTCTGGGTTTTCGCGGGGGCAAGGGGGCGGCATGCAGCATTGGTTTGCTAATAATGTTTGATTGGCAAATTTTGCTAATCCTGCTGGGAATCGGGCTTTTGACGGTTTTTATTACGAGATATATTTCGGCGGGCTCATTGCTGGGCTTTGCCCTATTGCCGCCAACCCTTGGTATACTGGGCTTTGGGATGCCTGTGGTAATTATTTCCATTTGCATATCCGCCATCGGTTGGTATACCCATCGCGCAAATATTTTGCGGCTTTTGCGCGGGCAAGAGAATAAATTTTCCATAAAAAGGAATAAATAAGCCTTTTCCTGACTATATTTACAATAAATGGAAATTTCAATTTGTACAGGCATTTATTGTAAATATTTGGGAGGGATAATATGAACGCCGAAATGATAAACACCGTGCCGCAACCCAGCATACGCGCGGGTGTGCGGGGATTTTTCGCCCGCAATAAACGCCGCCCCCTAAGCGACGAAGACCGGACTATTTTGGCCACCCTAGAGGATTTAAAGGCCGATTTGGATTTGATTCACCGCACTTTGGATGTGGTGACAGACCCGATTTTGATTGATAGTTTTATTTATGAAATGAACGCCAAAAATGTGCGATATAAATATTTTTTGAATTTGTGTAAGGAAAAAGGGCTGATTGGCGAGCTATTTTAGGGGGTGGCCGCATGGAAATATTTGGGTCGCAAGGATTTATTTGGATAATAATTGGGCTGGCGGCGGTTTTGGGGATTTTGGCATTTAATTCCAAAATCCGCTCGGGGCTAAAATGGCTGGTGCGGGCTGCGGTCGGAATTATTGCGGTTATACTGATAAACACGGTGCTAGCCCCGGCCGGCATGGCCGTTGGCATAAATTTTATCACCCTGCCGGTGATTGCGCTATTGGGAATTCCTGGAATTGTAATGCTATATGGGCTTCAGTTTATAATTTAACGAGGTAAAAGATGCGTACTTATGATGATTTTATGGTAAATTTTGGTAATGCGCTGGGTGCTGAATACCAGCCCATCCCCCTCCCTGCCGGCGCGCCGCCTATCACCATCTGGGCGCGGCTTGCGGGGGGATTGGCATTTTTTTACATTCTCTATAATGCCGATAAAATCGGGCTGGCCGCCGTTGCGAAAAATTTCGCGGTGGGCGGCATTTCGCAAATCGCCGAAAAAAATTCTTTGCGCCATAGCGTTTGCATCCATATTTTTGCCGGGGATGAAATAACCCCGGAAATAGGCAACTTAATCGATTCAACGCAGGATTATATGATGGCGGAGCATTATGATGCTCATTTTGGCGTAAGGCTGACGGATGGCACGATTTCGGCATCCTCTCGCCAGCCCGCCGATTTAGATTCCGCCGCCGCCAAAATCGCTATGGCTCTGGGTCGACCCATCTCAAACGCCGCCGCTAGGCGGGTTGGCATAGCCACGCCTATCGCCGCCCGGCCGTATTTATGCTATGCCTTTATGATTGTGAATATTTTGATTTTTGCGATAATGGAAATTTATGGTAGCTCAAACGATATAGCCACCCTGGTACGTTTTGGCGCGATAGAGCGGGGGCTGGTAATGACTCACGGCCAATATTGGCGGCTTTTAACGCCGATTTTTGTGCATATCGGCATTATGCATCTGCTTTTTAATCTGGGGTCTTTGCTAATTTTTGGCACACGCGCCGAGAGATATTTTGGACATGTTAAATTTTTAATAATCTACATAATCACCGGCGTTGCCGGAAATATCGCAATGATAGCCACCGCCGACCAAACCGTGGGCGCAGGCGCGAGCGGCTCGATTTTCGGCGCAATCGGCGCGATTCTGGCCTTTATCCTAGTCCGCCGCCAAAATATCGAAAACCTAAACGCCACCACCATGGCCATCCTAATTTTGGTCACATTTTTCGCCGGATTCGCCGCAGGCACCGCCGCCGGTATGCCCGCCATAGCCCATTGGGCGCATTTCGGCGGCCTAACCACCGGCTTCGGCCTAGGCGCATTATTGGCAGGACGACCGCGCGAAAAAATTCGTTAATAGTTTCACGAATTCTAGGGAGGTTAAAATGTATATCGAAACCGAAAGGCTAATATTGCGCGATTTTACGCTTGATGATTTATACGCTTTGCATGAAATATTCGGCGATGAAACCGTCATGCAAAACTGTGCAGGCCCTGAAAGCTTAGAAGAAAACCGCAACACAATTGAAAAACTGGGCATCAAGGAAAAAGGATGCTTTGCCTGTGTGCTGAAAGATACCGAAAAATTGATTGGATATATTCTTTTCAAGACAGGCGACGAAGACGAAATTCGCGAGGCGGGCTGGATTTTCCATAAAGATTATTGGCGAAAAAGATATGCTTACGAAATATGCTCAGAATTGTTTCGGTATGCTTTTGGAAAAATGGGTGTACATAAAATAGTGGCGCATGCCACCGATGATGTAAAAAGTGTTGGTATAATGGAAAAATTAGGAATGAAGCGCGAAGGCGTTTTGCGAAAACACAGCAAGTCGCACACCGGCATCTGGCAGGATTTGTACTGTTATGGCCTTTTGAAAAAAGAGCATCTTTGCGGTACAGCTTAATCCTCAAGAAGAAATTGGATGTTCGCGCTATATTTTGCGGGATTGCCAGTCTGATTTTGTTAATTCGTAGTCAATAGAGGATTGTGGCTCGCCTAATCGGTTGTGCCATGTGTTTTCGTTTATCTGGATTTGTCTAAAGCCTAGCTTTTGTTCGTAGACATGCTGCGCTCGTTTGTTTTTTGCGTTTGTGTCGAGAATGATTTTCTCGTAATTGTGGCGCGAAAATAGCTCGGCTATGAACATTTTTAGCAATGTTGTGCCGATTCCTTTTTCGTGGTTTGTGAAATCGCATATTTTTATGCCGATTTCCGCGACCCCACCGCCCTTGTTGCGATAATTCATTTCGCCAATGGGCTTGTTGTTTTGCTCGATAATATGGCGGCGGCGGGTGTCGTCTGTGTCGGCGGCGAGGCTGGCGCGGATATTTTCCGGCGTTTCGCCCAGGCCTTTGGGGAATCCGGCGTGCGCCATGATTTCACCATTATTCCACCAAAGGCAAAGCTGCTCTGCATCTGCGGGCAGGGCGTTCCGGATTGTTAAATTTCCGTTAATCAAATTCACGACATACCTCTTTTAGATATATTTTTCCTCAAAAATACGGCGCAGGGCGGGGCTTTCGCGGAGCTGGGCCAGGGTGATTTCGGCATGGCCTTTGCTATAGCCATTGCCGATTATCATTGACACATCTTTGCCAATGCCCTCTGCACCTAGGGCGGCGCGGGTAAAGCTAACGGCCATCGAGAAAAAATAGACAATCCCGCCGTCGCGAACAGGCAAAATGCTGGCCATTTCGCTATTTTGCACATTGACACAATTGATGGAAATATCGAATTCGCGGCCATTATTGGCGCCCAGCGCGCGATTTAGCACATCCAGCGGCGCGGAAATATCGGATTGAATAACCTTGTGGGCAAAACCGTTTGACAATAATTTATCACGGTCGGCATCGCTGCGGCACATCGCCACCACATTGCCCGTAGGCCCAACCCGCTTGACGGCCTCATAACAACACATCATCCCGGATTTGCCCCCCGCGCCCAGCACCAGCACGCTATCGCCGGGTTTTACCAGCTTTGCGGTTTGGGCGGGCGCGCCGGCCACATCCAGCGCGGCCAGAGCCAGAGCCTCGGGCATATCCTCGGGCAGTTTGGCATAAATTCCCGATTCAAACAAAATCGCCTGCGCATCCACATCCACCCGGTCGATTCCCATTTGGATAGCGTTGATTTTGCTGATTTTCAGCGGGGTTAGCGACAGGGAAACAAGGGTCGCGATTTTATCGCCGACCGCCAAATCCCGCCCGGCCAAATCCGCGCCGATTTTGGCGATTTTGCCAATCAACATCCCGCCCGAGCCGGTGACAGGATTTTGCATTTTGCCCCGATCATTCACAATCTCCATGATTTTGGCGGCGATTTTATCCGCATCGCCCGCGGCCTCGCCCTTTAGTTGGGCAAAAGACGCCGAATCAATATTTAGCGAAATCACATCAATCAAAATCTCATTGGAAAATATTTCCATATAATTTGAAATCCGCGCCGCCGCCTGTGGCAAAACCCCGACAGGCTCGATAACCCGATTAGTCCCATATTTGCACGTTTTGTTCACAATAAATCCTCCTTATAATCCTAAAATCTGCCGCGCCTCGGCGGGGGTGGTTATTTCGCGACCCAGCTCCCGCGCGAGATTTGCCGCTTTTGCGACAAGCTCGCCATTGCTTTTTGCCAACACGCCGCGCGAGAGATAAATATTATCCTCGAAACCAACCCGCACATGGCCGCCGCTGACTATGGCCAAAGCGGCGATATGAAAGGCGGCGCGGCCAATGCCCGCGGCGGTGTATGTAGAGCCCGGGGGGATGCTGGCGGCGAGATAGGCGAAATCCCGCGTGGTAGCGGCGATGCCGCCATTTACCCCCATCACAAAATTAAAATGCATGGGCGTTTTGATAAAACCCGCGGCGGCCAGCCGGATGGCGGTATCTATCATGCCTTTATCAAAAACCTCCACCTCGGGCTTTATACCCAAATCCAGCATTTTCGCGGCAAATTCTTTGATAGTATTTTCTGTATTTACAAAAATTTCATCGCCGCCAAAATTTACCGTGCCGCAATCGAGGGTGGCCATTTCGGGCGCAGGGGATAGGCTCAAGGGCTGCATGCGCTCGGCATTGCTCATGCCCACCGCCCCGCCGGTGCTGGGCTGAATAATAACCCCCGGCGCAACCCGCCGAATCTCGGCAATACAGGCCGCAAACCGCGCCGCGCACTGGGTAGGCGCGCCATCATCCTCGCGCACATGCAAATGAATTATCGCCGCCCCGGCCTCCGCCGCCAGCCCGGCCTCGCGCCCGATTTCCGCAATGGTATACGGCACAGCCGGATTGTGCGCCTTAGTCACCTCGGCTCCACAAATAGCCGCCGTTATAATCAATTTTTCCATAAATCCAATTCCTTCCATGGTTTGTAATAAAATTATATCACAAAATCATTTTATGGTCAATCCCCACCATTTCCATCAGATATTTTGCATTGGTGGTTGTGGATTTTCCGGGTTTTATTTTGTAATCAAAATGGATTTGATTGTTTCGGTATTCCTCTGAAAAGCTATAATTTTTTATGCGGGGATTTTGGTTTGCAATTTCGCACAATTCTAGGTCGTGGGTAGTTATAATGCCCAATGTCCCCAGTTTATTGAGTTTCGATAATACGGATTTAGCCCCGCTCAATCTATCCACGGAGTTTGTGCCCCTAAAAATTTCGTCAATCAAAAAAATCATGCGCGGCTCTTTTTCTGCAAGCATAATAATGCCCTTTATGCGTTTCAATTCCGCATAAAATGTGGAGATGCCCTCGTTTAAATCATCGGCGATACGCATTGATGTTATTATCTCAATCAAAGGAAATTCCATTGTCTTTGCGCAGACAAAGCCGCCCGCGCGAGCAAGCACCATATTTATGCCGACCGTCCGCATAAAGGTCGTTTTGCCCGACATATTAGAGCCGGAAATAATGAAAATGCTGTCGTTGCAAGCGATATCGTTGTTTACGCGAGCAGTATTTGGGATAAGAGGATGCCCCAGCGATTGCGCCGCAATTTTTTTCTCGCTGGCGACAATCGGCAAACAGGTGTTGCTGCAAACATTCGGCAAATTTGAAAAGCACAGCAGGCTCTCAAACTCGCCCAAAGCAAGAAACCACCCCTCGGCCAAATGGGCGTATTTCGCCTTCCATTTTTCGAGCATAATAGAACACTCGATATCCCATAATAGCAATAAATTTAACACAAACCATATTACAGCCTTATGCCGAACATTCACTTTGTCAGATATTTTGCCCAAATCATTTATGGCCTGCTCGGCAGAAAATTCGGATATTCCGAGATGGGCTTGTATTTGGTTTAACATTTCTGAAACAAAGCTTTTGCTTTTCAAAATTTTAATGGCCTCGCTATATGCGTGTAATTTATAGGGCAATCGCGAAATGCCGCCTAAAAATTTGTGGGTTTTCAGCATTCCGATAATCCATACCAAGGCCTGCATTGCGACAATCAAAGCGGCAATATGCAAATTTTCCCGCCTGAATATAATAATTCCGGCAATGGTAATAAATGTCACCAAAGGCATATACATAAGCAGGAATTTCAAAATCCTGTTTTTGATAAACATTTGATTATCTTTTAATTTGTCAACAAGATTTTGCATGGAGGGATGCAGGCCGATTTCTGAAAAGCCATGCTCCATGCGGTTTGAAAAATCAATATCCGCGCTTAATTCGGCAATGGCTTTTTGCCTGTTAGTCAATTCACTTTCGGTATAATCGGGCTTTAGCAAATCATTTGCAAAGGACTGGCGGCCATGCCATGTATGGGTGGTATTCAAAAATTGGAAAAATGATTTTTGCCCCATTATATCAAGGTCGCTGGCATATTGATGCTCGCGATTGATAAATTCCGCGCCAATATCCGAAAAAGCAGACCATTTGCCCGATATTCTATCCAAATGCCTTTTGTTAATGGCAATAATGCTGTTTGAGAATTTGATTTTTTGGCGCAGCCTATAATGGAAAATCCATAGGGCGATGTTTGCCAGAAAAATCACCAGCCCAAGCACGGCCATATTCACCGGAAAATCCCGCGCAAACAAAAAATACAAAACCAAACCCAATACAAAAATAGCGAATAGCTTGCCATAGCCGACAATATCAGAAATGGCGGTATGTTTTTTTAGGGCGATTTCGTGAAATTTTACCCTATCGGAAAATTCTTTTTCTTTCATTGCAATCCCCGCCAATCTTATGAGCTGTCAAGCTATTATATCACAGGCGAAAGGATGTATGCAATAGCAAAAACGCCGCCCGATATGGATACCGGGCGGCGTTTTTGCTTATGACATTGTGGTCATTTGGTTTTGGGCTTGTTGCAGGGTGTTGCGCAATTGGTTGCATTGGTTGGTGTCCGCCTGGGGGGCGGGGTGGTAGTAGCCCTTTTGCGCCGCGATTTTGTAGAGGTCATATTGAAATTTTTCGTCGGCATCGCGCATTTGTTGGAATGTTTGGCGCAGTTGGGGGTCGTTGCATTCTGTTATATTTTTGGCATATGTGCCAAGGCTGGCTTTTGTTGATGACAACACATCCAGCACCATATCACGCTCTTGCATAGATTCATCTCCTCCTTACAGCATCTGGGTCAAATTTTTTGCGGCTTTTTCTGCATCCTGCGATGCTTTTTGAAACATCGATACAATGGTGGAATCATTGCATCGCGAGGAATAATCCGCCAATTTTTGCGAAGCGGTGATATGGCACGAGGCCGTTTCGCGGATAAAATTCATTTCTAGCTGGCTTAAATTGGGCATCCTTTTTGCCCCCTTTCTTTTGTAGATTTTTGCAACAAATCTATTTTCTGTATTTATTGCAAAAATATACAAGAGCCGCAAAATAATTTTATCCGACCGGAATAGGAGCGACAATCGGGGTTGCGGTTTTTGGCACATGCTTATTGGCGGTGGCGAGCATTAGCTTAATGCGATTCAGCTGGTTTACCTCGCTCGCACCCGGGTCGTAGTCCACCGCGACGATATTTGCCTGGGGATAATGCCGCCGCAGCTCTTTTATCATGCCTTTGCCCGTCACATGATTTGGCAGACAGGCAAAAGGCTGGGTGCAGACGATATTTGCCACGCCGCTATGCAAAAGCTCCGTCATTTCGGCGGTCAAAAACCAGCCCTCGCCGGTTTGATTGCCCAGAGATAGCAGGGGGGCCGCCATATCGCCCAACTCGCCAATGGGCTTTGGCGCATGGAAACGGCGGCTTTCATCCAAAGCGCGGCGCATATGCCGCCGGCAAAATTCGATTAGCCCAATCGCCGCATCGGAGATAATTTTGCCTTTGCGCGAGCCGCCCCAATGCTCGTGTTTAAATGTGGAATTATACAATCCATAAAGGAAAAAGTCCATTAAATCAGGCACGACAGCCTCCGCCCCCTCGCCCTCCAGCACCCCGACAATATCATTATTGGCCGTAGGATGATATTTGACTAATATTTCACCAACCACCCCTACTTTGGGTTTGTTAATATTTAACAAAGGCAGATTGTCAAAATCTTTTACAATCTCATAGCAATTGCGCCTAAATTCGCGACTGCTGGCGCGGGAAACTGCCGCCTGACAGGCCTCATTCCATTTGTCATAAAGCGCATTAGCAGAACCCTCGACAGCCTCATATGGCCGGGTGGCAAAAAGCACACGCATTAGCAAATCCCCATATAGCAAGGCCTGAATGGCCTTTTTCAGCAGCTTTGGAGAATACCGCCAGCCGGGATTTTTTTCCAGCCCGGTCGCGCTGGCGGAAATCACAGGCACATGCTCAAAACCCGCTTTTTGCAAGGCGCGGCGAATAAAGGCCATATAATTGCTGGCGCGGCAGCCGCCCCCGGTTTGGCTCATAATAACAGACACATTGTCGGGGTCGTATTCCCCGCTTTGCAGGCCGCGCAGCAGCTGCCCCACCACAATCAGCGCGGGATAGCATGCATCGTTATTTACATAACGAAGCCCCAAATCGATAGCCTCGCGATCCATAGCCGGCATCATCACCACCCGATAACCCGCGGAATTAAAGGCCGCCGCCACCAAATCAAAATGAATCGGCGCCATCTGCGGGCAGATAATGGTATGCTTTTTCGCCATCTCCTTTGTGAAAACCACGCGGGGGGCGGCTTTGGCGGGTTTTGTCGGCAAAATATTTTGGCGATGCCGCTCATCCATGGCCGCAAATAGGCTTCTAATGCGGATTCGCGCCGAGCCCAAATTATTTACCTCGTCAATTTTAATCAATGTGAAAATTTTGCCGGATGCCTCTAAAATCGATTGACATTCATCAGACGTAACCGCATCCAGCCCGCAGCCAAAGCTATTTAACTGCACAAATTCAATATCCGCGCGGGTTCGCACAAAAGCCGCCGCGCCATATAGCCGCGAATGATAGGCCCATTGGTCGCGAACATTTAGCGGCCGCGGGATTTCGCCCAAATGCGCCACCCCATCCTCGCTCAAAACCGCCACCCCATAGCCCACAATCATATCGGGTATGCCATGGTGGATTTCCGGGTCGATATGATATGGGCGGCCGGATAGCACAATCGCCCGCAGACCGCGGTTTTGCACCTGCGCCAAAATCTCCTCGCCCTTTTTGCGGATATCGGCTTTATAATTTGCCGCCTCGCCCCAGGCCGCCTCCAGAGCGGCTTTTATCTCGCCACGTGGTATTTCAGGAAATTCCTTTGCCATTTCGTTCACAACCGATTTTGGATTGTTAAAATTCAAAAATGGATTATGAAATTTTATATTCATCTCGCGAATTTCTTCGACATTTGTGCGGATTACTTCAGGATAACTAATAACAATCGGGCAATTGTAACAGGAATCCGCATCTGTCAGCTCTTGGGTTTCAAATTTTATGCTGGGGTAAAAAATCCGCCGCGCGCCCGCATTTAACAGCTCCATAGCATGTCCATGCACCAGCTTTGCCGGATAACAAACCGATTCGCTAGGCATGCTCTCTAGCCCTTTTTCGTATAAATCCCGATTTGAGGGCGGCGAGAGCAAAACGGAAAAGCCCAATTTGGTAAAAAATGTATGCCAAAACGGATAGTTTTCGTACATGTTTAAAACCCGCGGAATACCCACAACCCCGCGCCTAGCCTCGCTTTGCGGCAGGGGGGCATAATCAAAAACCCGCGCCAGTTTGTATTCATACATATTCGGAATATCCGCCGGGGCTTTGCTGGCAGCACCCAGCGGCCGCTCGCAGCGATTGCCGGAAATAAACCGGTCTTTGCCGCTTTTCCCCGCAAAAGAATTTATGGTCAATAAACAATTATTTTCACAAGCCTTACAGCGGGTCAGGCTGGATTTTATTTCCAGATTTGCCAAATCCTGTGCAGTTACCAATTTGCCCTTGGCGAGAGATACCCGCTCGCGGGCAATAATCGCCGCCCCATATGCCCCCATCAATCCCGCAATATCAGGCCGCACGGCCTCTCGTCCGGCGATTATTTCAAAAGCGCGAAGCACAGCATTATTATAAAAAGTGCCGCCCTGCACCACAATCCTCCGCCCCATATCCTCAGGATTAGTAATCTTAATAACTTTCTGCAATGCATTTTTGATTACCGAATATGCCAGCCCCGCCGAAATATCCGCAACCTCCGCGCCCTCTTTCTGCGCCTGCTTTACCCGGCTATTCATAAAAACCGTACAGCGCGAGCCCAAATCAATAGGATTATCCGCAAAAAGCGCGATTTCGGCAAAATCCGGAGTCGAAAAATTTAGCGAGCGGGCGAAAGTTTCGATAAAAGAGCCGCAGCCCGCCGAGCAGGCCTCATTTAGCAAAACATTATCAATCACGCCATCTTTTATGCGAATGCATTTCATATCCTGCCCGCCGATATCCAAAATAAAATCAACATCCGGCGCAAAAGCGGCGGCGGCTTTATAATGCGCCACCGTTTCGATTTCGCCAAAATCGATATTAAGCGCGGCCTTTGCCAAATATTCCCCATAGCCCGTCACACAAGAGGCGGCAATTTCTGCCTTTTCTGGCAAAATTTTGTAAATTTCGCCCAAAGCCTCGGTTATCACCTTTAGCGGATTGCCCTGATTGCCGGAATAATGGGAATGCAGCAGCTCACCGGCCTCGGAAATCAAAGCCAGTTTAGTTGTGGTAGACCCCGCATCTATTCCCAAAAATATTTTTCCTTCATATGTATGCAAATCCTTTTTGGCCACCTGCGCCAGATTATGCCGCGCCGCAAAGGCTTTTTGGTCATCAGCCCCGGCAAATAGCGGCTCGAGGCGATTTATCTCATGGGTGATTTTGCGATTATTCGCCAGATTGTCCAAAAGCCCGGCAAATGTGAATTGCCCAGCACCCCCGCTACTGCGCGCCGCGCCCAAAGCCGCGAAAAGATGGGAATTATCCGGCACAATAATTTGGTCATAACTCAAACCCAAAACCGCAATAAACCGATTTCGCAATTCAGATAAAAAATGCAAAGGGCCGCCCAGAAACGCCACATTTCCGCGAATCGGCTTGCCGCAGGCCAGCCCGGATATGGTCTGGGACACCACCGCCTGGAAAATACTGGCAGCCAAATCCTCCCGCGCCGCGCCCTCATTTATCAGCGGCTGAATATCAGATTTTGCAAAAACGCCGCACCGCGCCGCAATAGGATAAATCACCCGATGCTGGCGGGCTAGGTCATTTAAACCAGCCGCATCGGTTTGCAAAAGCGTCGCCATTTGGTCTACAAAAGAGCCTGTCCCCCCTGCGCAAATGCCATTCATGCGCTGCTCCAGCCCGCCTGTGAAATAAATGATTTTCGCATCCTCGCCGCCTATTTCGATGGCCACATCCGTTTGGGGTGCCAAATCCTCCACCGTTTGCGAAACCGCCACAACCTCTTGAATAAACGGCATCCCAATCCATTGGGCTATCGACAAACCGCCGCTGCCGGTAATCATCCCATCAAATGAAACCCCGCCAAATTCCGCAAATCCCGCCGCAAAAAGGCTTTGCAGGGTTTCCTGAATATTAGAAAAATGCCGCTCGTATTTGTTGAAAACCACCTCGCCAGCTTGGTCAATCATAGCCAGTTTAACAGTAGTAGACCCGATATCTATTCCCAAACGATAATGTTTATTTGCCATATGTCCCCTCCTAAAATTTTCCAAAATATGTAAAAATGACAATTATGTTTCAAACGATAAAATAATTATACACCATCGGGCAATAAATTTCAAATAAATTTCCTTGGCAAAATGAATAAAATGTGGTAGAATTATTGTGGAAGAGTTTGTAAATGTGGGGGGATGGGTGTGAGCAAACCGATAAAGGTTTATTTTGCGGCGGAAAATGGGCTTTTTGCGCATTTTGGTTGTGTTGAGCATTTTCCGATTAGGGGGATGCGCGATTGCGCATGGCGGCTTTTGCGCGAGGGAGATACGTATTTTTTAGCCTGTGTGGATGATAATAACAACAAGACCAATTTTGTTGTTATCAAAAAAAATAATGAGCCTATGATTTTTAATAAACGAGGCCATACTATGATTATTTGTATTGATTGTGTAAAAATGGCATTTATACTGAGCGATGAAAAAAAGCTGGATTAAGGGGCTGATGATATGCCGAGCCGTGGCGGTTTTTTTGGCAAAATAGTGGATTTTTTAAATAGATTTTCCGGCAAGGGCAAGGGTAGCACCGGGCGGGCGAGCCGTTTTGGGTCGTTTGCGGCGGGGATTGATAGCAAAAATGAGGGGATGCACCGGGCTATTCGCCTTTGCGATGAGGCTTTGGATGCGGTTTCCGACCGGATTATTTTGATGAACCGCCTGCGGGATGTGCAGGCGCGCATGAACGAGGCCGAGGGCTATAATCGCCTGACCGAGGATGATGCTGTGGATTTAAAGGAGCTGCTCGACCGCTATGCCAGCCTGGCGCGGGAGAGCCGCCAGCTGCAATATCAAACCACCAGCTTTGACCCGGGGGTGACGGATATGGAGCGGCATGAGGACGCCGCCCCCCGCGCTATCGGCGAAATAAAAATCGCCGAGGGGCGGCAGCGGATTTATCGGCAGGATATGGGCTATTTGGAGGGCGAGCGGATGGTTTTGGAGGATGACCGCGAGCGGCTGACCAATGCCCTAGAGTTTGTCGAAAAATTTTCGATTGGGATGGTTTTGTTTTTTGGCGCGCTAACGATTTTTTTGGTTTTGCTGCATGCCATGCAGGGCATGCAAACCTTTTATTTGCTGGCGGCAACGACTTTGATTGTGCTAATTGTGGGCTGGCTATTATACACCCTGCGGGTGCGTTTGCGAAACGAGCTGGCTTTAAATAATCGCAAACAACACCGCGCCGTAAATATGCTAGACACAAAAACCGCCAATTATGCCCATTTTACCAATTTTTTGAATTATGAATATAAAAAATTCAAGGTGCGCTCCTCCCAAATGCTGGAAAGTAATTTGGAAGAATATACCAGCTATAAACAGCTAATCCGCCGCCTAGATTCCGTCCGCTCCATTATGCACCAGACGGGCATTGCCATTGAGATGTTCCTAAAAGACCGCAATATTCACATTCCTTTTGCCAGCGTAGAAAAATTTGCCCAAACGGCAAATATCGACGACCAAAAGCATATCTACCGCGAGGCCGCCCGGGAAAAAGGCGTGCTAGAGCGCAGCCTATCCGCCCTAGAGCAGCGCCACACCGAGCTATGGGCCGAGCTAATGCACATCAAAGACCAAAGCGGCGGCGCAGATATGGACTACCTAATCAACGAATACATGATAAAAGCCGGCAAAATGATGGTCTACGACGACACCAACGACGGCAAAGAAATTCTAATGGAGGAGGAAAAAAATGACAGCTAAAATAATGACCCTAGAAGAAATCAACCTGCCCGAAATTATGGGCGATATGCCGGGAGGCAGAAAATATGAGGTTTCGGTAGAAAATGGCGTTGTCACCATAAAGCCCTACCGATATACCCTCGAGGAAGTTCAGGGAATGCTGAAAGACAGCAATTTCGGAACTCATACAATTTTGGAGGAAAAGCGATTGGAAAAGGAGCGCGATTATGGCAAAGAAATACATTTTTGATGCATGCGCGATTGTTGCGATATTAAAAAATGAAAATGGCGAAAATGTGGTTCAGGCCTTGCTGGACGAGGCCAAATCGGAATCCTCCCAGCTTTTTATGACCAAACTAAATCTATACGAGGTATATTACGGAATCTGCCGCGAGATGGGGGTAATAAAGGCCGAAATTACTTATGACATGGTGCTGGGGCTGCCAATTTCAATCATTGAAAACATATCGGACAATACCATGCGCGAAGCGGCGCGGTTCAAGGTGGCCTATAAAATGTCTTTGGCGGATTCGATTTTGCTGGGCGAGGCCTCCGCGCTAAGCGCGGCGGTGGTGACATCCGACCATCACGAATTCGATATTGTGGATAAAAATAGCGAGCTTGAGTTTGCTTGGATTAGGTAGTTGGCTGAAGGCGACCTCTATTAACCCAAGCAACGAACCAATTTTTGAGCGTTAAGAAATTTGCATAGTATGTTTTCGGCGGTTTTCCGAAAACATGCGGAGTCAAATTTTAGCTCAAAAATTGTGTGAGGCAGTTAATAGAGGTTGCCTGAAAAGGAGGAATATGCTAATGCTGACAATTGCTGAAATAAAAAATGCCGTTGAAAAGGTCGCGCCGGAATATCCCGTGAAGCAGGTTCAGCTTTTCGGCTCGTATGCCGATGGATTTGCCGATGTGGAAAGCGATGTTGATGTTATTGTGGAATTTTCAGAATGGCCGATATCGCTGTGGGTTTATTGCGGATTTCAGCAGGCATTGTCTGATATATTGGGCAAAAAGGTGGATATGCTTAAATTCCCTTTTTCAAAAGAGGCGTCTGATGAAATGAGCATTCAAAATGTGGTGCATTTGTATGGTTGATAAAAACAGGAGGGATGCTCTTGTAGCAAAGAAAATCATCAAAGAAATTGATGATATATTCAGATATACCGCCGGCATGACGGTTGATGATTTTTGCGCGGATGATAGAACCCAAAAAGCGGTCGCCATGACGCTTATCAATATCGGCGAATTATCAAAGTCGTTTTCCGCTGATTTTTTGAAACGCAATAGCAGCGTGCCTTGGAAGGGCATACAGGCAACTCGCAATATAGCGGCACACAATTACGAATCATTTGATTTTCAAATTGTTTGGAAAACAATTCAGGATGATTTGTACATACTAAAAAATTTATTGACGAAAGAGTGATTTTATGAAAAAAGAATTGGATACAAAATATAATCCTCAGGCGGTGGAGGGGCGGATTTATGCGGAGTGGTTGGAAGCGGGGTATTTTCATACCCGGGCGCGGGAGGGGGCTCAGGCTTATACTATCGCGATGCCGCCGCCGAATGTTACTGCGCAGCTGCATGTTGGGCATAGTTTTGATAATGCGATACAAGATATACTGATACGCTGGAAGCGGATGCAGGGCTTTGATGCGCTTTGGATTCCGGGGACAGACCATGCTAGCATTGCTACCGAGGCAAAGATCGTTGAAAGGCTGGCGAGGGAGGGTATTAGCAAAGCTGATTTGGGGCGCGAGGCCTTTTTGGAGCGGGCATGGGCATGGAAAGAGGAATATGGCGGGATTATTGTCGAGCAGCTGAAAAAGCTGGGGGTTAGCTGTGATTGGGAGCGGGAGCGGTTTACCATGGACCCCGGGCTAAATAATGCCGTGCTAGAGGCTTTTTGCCGTTTATACGATAAAGGACTGATTTATCGCGGGGTAAAGCTGATAAATTGGTGTCCCCATTGCAAAACCACTTTGTCGGATGCGGAGGTTGAGCATGAGGATAAAGAGGGCGGCATGTGGCATTTTCGCTATCCTGTGGATGATAGTGAAAATTTTATCGAATTTGCGACGACCCGGCCGGAAACCATGCTAGGCGATACTGCAATCGCCGTTCATCCCGATGATGAGCGGTATGCGGCCTTGATTGGCAAAACTGTGACAATACCTATTATCGGGCGCAAAATCCCCATTATTGCGGACGATTATGTAAAGCCCGAATTTGGCACGGGGGCTGTGAAAATCACGCCGGCTCATGATTTTAATGATTTTGAAATGGCGCAGAGGCATGATTTGCCAAAAATTAACATATTTAATGATGATGGCACAATTAACGATAAAGGCGGCGTTTATGCGGGTTTGGAGCGATATGCGGCACGGAAAAAAATCACCACGGATTTTGATGCTCTTGGGCTGTTTGTCAAAAAACAAACGATTACCCATGCGGTGGGTAATCATGACCGCTGTCATACAGTTGCCGAGCCGATGCTGAAATTGCAATGGTTTGTGGCTATGGAAAGTCTTGCCAAACCTGCTATTGATGCGTATAAATCCGGCGAATTGCGCATTTTCCCTGACCATTTTGGGAAAGTGTATTTGCATTGGCTGGAAAATATCCATGATTGGTGCATTTCGCGCCAGCTATGGTGGGGGCATCGCATCCCGGTCTATTACTGCGTTTGCGGCGAAATGGTCTGCGCAAAAACCGCCCCGGAGAGCTGCCCAAAATGCGGCGATAATAATTTAACACAAGACGAAGATGTGCTGGATACTTGGTTTTCATCCGGTCTATGGCCATTTTCCACATTGGGCTGGCCGGAGCAAACCCCGGATTTCCGCCATTTCTATCCCACAAACACCCTAAATTGCGGCTATGAAATTTTGTTTTTTTGGGCTATTCGCATGGTCTTTATGGGTCTGGAATTCACCGGAAAACTGCCATTTACCGACCTTTATATCCATGGCATGATTCGCGATGCCAACGGGGTGAAAATGAGCAAAAATCTGGGCAATGGCATTGACCCGCTGGAAGTTATTGACAAATATGGGGCTGATGCCCTGCGCTTTACCCATATTATCGGCATTTCACCGGGGTCTGACCCCAGCTTTTCCATGGAGAGGGTGGAGGCGAATCGCAATTTTTTGAATAAGATTTGGAATGCCAGCCGATTTGTTTTGATGAATCTAGACGAAACCGCCAATGGCGCGGATTTGACCACGGCGGATAAATGGATTTTATCCCGGGTAAACCGCCTTGCGGCAGATGTCACCCAAAATCTGGATAATTTCGAGCTAGGCATAGCCGCGACGAATTTATACGATTTTGTTTGGGATGAATTTTGCGATTGGTATATTGAAATGGCGAAGCCGCGGCTTTATAATCAGGACGACCCCAGTCGCCCAGCGGCTTTATGGACGCTGCGCGAGGTTTTGATTCGCGCACTAAAACTAATGCATCCATATATTCCCTTTATCACAGAGGAAATTTTTACCAGTTTGCAAAATACAGAAAAAACCATAATGATATCCGCATGGCCGGCTTTTGATGCGGCTTTGGATTATCCCGCCGAGGAAAACGAGATTGGCATGATTCAAACCGCCGTGCGCGCTATGCGAAATATCCGCGCCCAAATGAATGTCGCGCCATCGCGCCGGGCAAAGGTTTTTGTTGTTTCTGATAATCCCCAGATTCGCGGGGTTTTTGAGCGATGCGCGATTTATCTCGCCGGGCTGGGCGCGGCCAGCGAAATCATAATCCAGCCCAACCGCGCCGGAATCGATGATGACGCGGTTTCGGTGATTATCCCAAATGCCGCCATCTACATGCCTTTTGCCGATTTAATCGACATAGACCAGGAAATCGCCCGCCTAACCCGCGAGGCCGCCCGCCTAGAAACTGAAATCGCCCGGGTTGCCGCGAAATTAGGAAATCCCGGCTTTGTGGCAAAAGCCCCGGAAAAGGTAATAAACGAAGAACGCGCCAAAGAACAGCAGTATGCCGAAATGTTGACAAATACCCGCTCCCAACTGGCTCGCCTCGTTGAATAACGAGGCGCGGGTTTTTGTAATTTTTTTGTTCAAAAACTTTTGCTAAAATGCTTGCAAAATCTTGCTGAAAATGTTACATTATATATGGTGGAGTTGTTAATGATATAAATACATATTTGGAAAGGTGAGGGTTTATGATGTTTAAAAAAGAAGCAGAGTTTGTAAAGGCTTGGGAGGGCTTTAATCCCGGCATTTGGCAGGGCGAGGTAAATGTGCGCAATTTTATCCAAAAAAATCTATCGTCATATGATGGCGATTGGGAATTTTTGGAAGGCGCGACAGACCGCACCACTGCCCTATGGGATGAAATCGCCCGGCTGATGAAATTGGAAAATGAAAAAGGCATTTTGGATGTTGAAACCAAAAAGCCATCTAGCATCGATGCTTTTGGCCCCGGCTATATCAAAAAAGAGCTGGAGCAAATTGTTGGGCTGCAAACGGATGCGCCGCTAAAGCGCGGAATTATGCCAAATGGCGGAATCCGCGTTATTACCAGCGCGCTGGAGCATTATGGATATAAACTCGATGATGATACAAACGAGATTTATTCCAAGCTGCGCAAAACCCATAATGACGGCGTTTTTGATGCATATACCCCCGAAATGCGGGCGGCGCGCTCTAGCGGGATTATCACAGGCCTGCCCGATGCCTATGGCCGCGGCCGCATTATCGGCGATTATCGCCGCGTGGCTTTATATGGCACAAAATTTTTGATTGCTGATAAACAAAAAGAGTTGTATAATGAGCAGCCCCCTAGCATGGTCGAGGATGTTATTCGCCTGCGCGAGGAGCTAAATGAGCAAATCCGCGCGCTAAAGCAGCTAGAGGAAATGGCGAAAGGATATGGCTATGATATTTCCCGCCCGGCGCAAACCGCCCATGAATGTATCCAATGGACGTATTTTGCCTATTTGGCGGCGGTAAAACAGCAAGATGGCGCGGCTATGTCGCTTGGGCGCGTGTCTACTTTCTTTGATGCCTATATCAAGCGGGATTTGGATAAAGGAATTATTAACGAAACCCAAATTCAGGAAATTATCGACCATTTTGTTATGAAACTGCGAATCGTTCGCTTTTTGCGTACAAACGAATATAACCAGCTTTTCTCTGGCGACCCTACTTGGGTGACGGAGGTTATTGGCGGTATGAGCGAGGATGGGCGCAGTCTTGTGACCAAAACCAGCTATCGCATTTTGCATACCCTCTATAATCTGGGGCCTGCGCCAGAGCCGAATCTGACCGTGGTTTGGAGCAAAAACCTGCCCGAAAATTTCAAAAAATATTGCGCAAAATGCTCTATTGATACCAGCTCGATTCAATATGAAAATGACGATTTGATGCGCAGCTATTGGGGCGATGATTATTCTATCGCTTGCTGTGTTTCCGCTATGCGTACCGGCAAACAGCTGCAATTTTTTGGCGCGCGGGCAAATCTTGTTAAAGCTTTGACATATGCCATCAATGGCGGCAAAGACGAAATCACCGGCAAACAGGTCGGCCCGGAATTTGCTCCCTGCACCGGCGATTATCTGGATTTTGACGAGGTTTATCGCAAATTTGACCAAACAATGGAATGGCTCGCCCAGCTATATATCAACACTTTGAGCGTTATCCATTATATGCATGACAAATACAATTACGAAAGCCTGATGCTGGCTTTGCATGATAAAGATATTTTGCGCACACAGGCCTGCGGCGTTGCGGGGCTGTCGATTGTGGCGGATTCTTTGTCTGCGATTAAAAATGCCAAAGTCAAGGTAATCCGCAATGAGCAAGGGCTGGCGGTGGATTATGCTATCGAGGGAGATTATCCAGCATTTGGAAATAACAATGAGGAAGTCGACAAAATCGCCCATGATGTGGTTGAGAGCTTTATGCAAAAACTGCTAAAACAGCCGACATATCGCGATTCTGTGCCCACTCTGTCTGTTTTGACAATTACTTCCAATGTGGTTTATGGCAAAGTGACTGGCGCGACCCCCGATGGCCGCAAAGCCGGCGCGCCATTTGCCCCGGGCGCAAACCCAATGCATGGGCGCGATACAAAGGGCGCGGTGGCCTCTATGGCCAGCGTTTCAAAGCTGCCCTATGCCTATTCGCAGGATGGCATTTCCTATACTTTCTCGATTATTCCGGGTGCTTTGGGCAAAGATGCCAATGAGCGGCAAAATAATTTGGTTGGCCTAATAGATGGATATTTTAATGACAATGGCCATCATATTAATGTCAATGTTTTTGACAAAGAGACTTTGGTGGATGCTATGAATCATCCCGAGAAATATCCACAGCTGACTGTGCGGGTTTCCGGCTATGCGGTTAATTTTATCAAGCTGACAAAGGATCAGCAAATGGATGTTATCGAGCGTACTTTCCATGATAAAATATAATCCCGATATGGCGGGGAATGTGCATTCTATCGAAACCGGCGGCATGGCTGATGGGCCGGGGATTCGGTATGTGGTGTTTTTTTCCGGCTGCCCATTGCGCTGCAAATATTGCCACAATCCCGATACATGGGATTTGGGCGCGGGCGGGCAAATGACTGTTGGGGCTATTATTTCTGATGCGCAAAAATATGAGAGCTACCGCCGGTTTTCCGGCGGTGGCTTGACAATTTCCGGGGGCGAGCCGCTGATGCAATCGGCTTTCGCGCTGGAGCTTTTGCGAGCCGCCCGCGCGCATAATATCCATACAGCCCTAGATACCAGCGGCTTTGGCGCGAGCGAGCATTTGGATGATATTTTGGATAATACGGATTTGCTGATTTTGGATATAAAATCCATAAATCCCAATGTTTTCCAAAAACTAACGGGCGCGAAAATTGACAAAACGCTGCAAATGCTGGATTTAGCGCGCAAAAAAAATAAAGCCACCTGGATTCGTCATGTGCTAGTCCCCGGCTATACCGACAACCCTGACGATATCCATGCTATGGCCAACCACCTGCGGGATTATCCCAACATCGAAAAAATCCAGATTTTGCCATTTCACAAACTGGGGGAGCATAAATGGGAAAGCCTGGGCTTTGATTACGAATTATATGACACCCAGCCCCCAACACAGGAATCTATTGATTTTGCTAGGAATATATTAGCAGTACAAAAATAATTTTAAAGGAGGTATGTAATATGGATGGAATTCTATCGTTTTTGGTATGGCTGGCGATTGGCGGCGTGATTGGCTGGCTGGCCGGAATCATCATGAAATCGAGCGGCTCGATTTTGGTCAATATCCTCATTGGGATAGTCGGCGGATTTGTCGGCGGCTTTATTTCTGGCATCCTTGGCATTGGCGGCGGTTGGTTTATCGGCATTTTATTCTCAATCGGCGGTGCTTGCCTTGTGATTATTGTAGCGAGAGCGTTAAAAATTATCAAATAATGGCAGCATCTATACGCAAAAACCGGGGCGGCCATTAGCCGCCCCTTTTACGTCATGAAATTCAGCAATGTGAATTCAAACAAAAGCCCGCAGATAAACCATAGGGGGGCGTAGTCTAGGCGTATTACGCCATGGATGGCAAAGCGCGCGCCCGTGTAGTCCCATGGGCATATTTTTACGCGCATCATTAGGCGGCCGATTAGATATTCAAATGCGAATATGCATAATGCATATATCGACCCGCGCAAAACCAGCGGCCAATGCGAAATGCCGCGAATCAGCGGCTCTAAAAACGCCGCCATGCCATAAATAAAAAACATCCAAATGGATGTTTTGCTGGTGAGGCGGGCATCCCGGCGAAACATCGAACAAAGCCCCGTCCAAAAAACCTCTAAACACCATCCCAGCGCACCGTAAATCAGAAAGTTTATAATCATGAAAATATTATGTGCATTTTCCGCGAAACAATCCCCGAAATAATATGGAAAATAAAAACACACGGCGCGAGATATTGCGCCGTGTGCGTTGGTTTGCGAAACTATTCGATAATGCTGGTAACTACGCCAGAGCCAACTGTTCTGCCGCCTTCGCGGATTGCGAAGCGCAGGCCTTGCTCGATAGCAATGCCGGTGATTAGCTCAACCGTGAATTCGATATGGTCGCCGGGTTTGCACATATCCACGCCATCAGGCAGGGCAATAACCCCGGTAACGTCGGTTGTTCTGAAATAAAACTGCGGGCGATAGTTGTTGAAGAAAGGAGTATGGCGGCCGCCATCCTCTTTTGTCAAAACATAAACCTCGCCTTTGAATTTTTTGTGAGACTGAATAGAGCCGGGCTTTGCCAAAACCTGTCCGCGCTCGATTTCCGTCCGGGCAACACCGCGCAAAAGCGCGCCGATATTATCACCGGATTGAGCAGAATCCAAAAGCTTGCGGAACATCTCGATTCCGGTAACAACGATAGTACGCTTTTCATCAGAAAAGCCGATAACTTCCACGTTGTCTTGAACTTTCAAAGTGCCGCGCTCAACGCGCCCGGTAGCAACAGTACCACGGCCGGAAATTGTGAATACATCCTCAACCGGCATCAAGAAAGGCTTGTCGTCCTCGCGCACAGGGGTTGTGATATATTCATCAACGATTTCAAATAGCTCGACCAAACGGTCGCCCCATTCGCTAGTGGTATCATTTAGAGCCTGCAGGGCAGAGCCTTTGATAATAGGGGTATCATCTCCGGGGAAGCCTTGTTTGTCAAGGGCTTCGCGGATTTCCATTTCAACCAGCTCAATCAAATCTTCATCAGCGATATCGCATTTGTTCATAAAAACAACGATTTTTGGAACACCTACCTGACGAGCCAGCAAAATATGCTCACTGGTTTGCGCCATAACGCCATCAGTAGCAGCAACAACCAAAATCGCGCCATCCATTTGCGCAGCACCGGTAATCATGTTTTTAACATAATCCGCATGGCCGGGGCAATCCACATGGGCATAGTGGCGATTTTCGGTTTCATACTCAACGTGGGTGGCGGAAATAGTGATTCCGCGCGCTTTTTCCTCGGGAGCTTTGTCGATTTTATCAAAATCAGTCACTTCCCCCAGGCCATAACGCTGATTTAGCGTTTTGGTGATAGCGGCGGTGAGGGTGGTTTTGCCGTGGTCAACGTGGCCAATTGTGCCAATATTAACGTGGGGCTTGTTCCTTTCAAATTTCGCTTTTGCCATTTTTTAAATCCTCCTTAAATCAATTATCTGGTAATCCTATTATAGTAAATTTTTGCAAAAAAAGCAAGCATTATTTTTTTGAAACTACGAACGCGCCGCAATTGTTTTTTCCTGCACAGATTTTGGCACTTGTTCGTAATGATGAACCTCCATCGCATAAACACCGCGACCCTGCGACATAGAGCGCAGGCGGGTGGAATAGCCAAACATCTCGGCCAGAGGCACATATGCATGGATGATTTGCGCGCCGGCGATGGCCTCCGTTCCCTCTATCCGGCCGCGGCGGCTATTTATATCGCCAATAACATCGCCCATATAATCCTCGGGCACAGTCACATCCACTTTCATAATAGGCTCTAGCAGCACGGCATCCCCTTTGCGCATGGCCTCTTTAAAAGCCATAGACCCGGCTATTTTAAAGGCTATCTCGGATGAATCCACATCATGATAGCTGCCATCATATAGGGTGGCTTTTACCCCAAGCACGGGATAGCCGCCAATAATGCCGCTTTGCATGGCCTCTTTTATGCCAGCCTCGATAGGGGCGATATATTCCCGCGGGATAACGCCGCCCACAATTGCATTGACAAACTCGAAAGTCTTTTCCGGGTCGTTTGCATCAAAAGGCTCAAATTTGACTTTGCAATGGCCATATTGCCCTTTACCGCCGGATTGTTTGACATATTTGCCCTCGACATCCGCCGGTTTGCGGAAAGATTCACGATATGCCACCTGAGGGCTACCCACATTCGCCTCGACTTTAAACTCGCGCAAAAGCCGCTCTACTATAACCTCCAAATGAAGCTCGCCCATGCCGGAAATTATGGTTTGGCCGGTTTCTTGGTCGGTATAGGTTTTAAAAGTGGGGTCTTCCTCGGCTAGCTTTGATAGGGCTATGCCCATTTTATCGCGCCCGGCCTTGGTTTTCGGCTCTATCGCCACATGGATAACAGGATCGGGGAAATTCATGCTCTCTAGCACCACAGGGCTGCCCTCAATGCAGAGAGTATCGCCGGTTGTGGTATTTTTCAGCCCCACCGCCGCCGCAATATCGCCTGCAAAAACTTTATCAACCTCTTGGCGGTGATTAGAATGCATTAGGAAAATCCGGCTAACCCGCTCTTTGCGGTCTTTTGTGGCATTATAAACATAATTGCCGCTTTCAAATACACCGGAATAAACCCGGAAAAACGCCAGTTTGCCCACAAAAGCATCATTTACGATTTTAAATGCCAGCGCGGAAAAAGGCTCGCTATCATCCGCATTTCGCACAACCTCTTCATTGCTATTGGGAATAATTCCCACAATACCGTCGATATCAGTTGGCGCAGGCAAATAATCGATTACCCCATCTAGCAGTTTTTGCACGCCCTTTTTTTTGTAGGCCGAGCCGCAAAAAGCAGGGATGATTTTGGTTTCGATTGTGGCTTTGCGCAGGGCGGCCTTTAATTCGGCTATGGTGATTTCTTCTTCATTGAGATATTTTTCACCAATATCGTCATCCGTATCAGCAATAGCCCCAACAAGCTCTAGCCGCGCGGCCTGGGCCTTATCCAGCATATCGGCGGGAATTGGAATTTCGATAATATCCTCGCCATGGTCGCCGCCGAAATTATAGGCCTTCATTTCCATCAAATCCACCAGCCCGGAAAATGTATCCTCGAAACCGATGGGAAGCTGGAGAGCAACAGGGTTTGCGGCAAGCCTATCGCGAATCATTGACAAAACATTTTCAAAATCCGCACCCATTATATCCATTTTATTTACATATGCCAGCCGCGGAACCTTGTATTTATTGGCTTGGCGCCAAACGGTTTCGGATTGAGGCTCTACCCCGCCTTTTGCACAAAAAACCGAAATCGCGCCATCTAGCACCCGCAGCGACCGCTCTACCTCCACAGTAAAATCCACATGGCCGGGGGTATCGATGATATTCACCCGGTGGTCATTCCAAAAAGTGGTAGTGGCGGCAGATGCTATGGTGATGCCCCGCTCCTGCTCCTGATCCATAGAATCCATAACAGCAGTGCCTTCGTGGGTATCGCCCATTTTATAGGTTTTTCCGGTATAAAACAAAATGCGTTCGGTCAGAGTGGTTTTTCCCGCATCGATATGCGCCATAATACCGATATTGCGCGTTTTATCAAGGGGATACTCTCTATTTTTCAAAACAAATTCCTCCAATAATAATGGCAAATATTACCATTTATAATGGCTAAACGCTCTATTGGCATCTGCCATTTTATGCATTTCCTCTTTGCGGCGAACGGCTCCGCCCGCGCTATTTAGCGCATCGAGTATTTCATTTGCCAGCCGCTCTTCCATGGTTTTTTCGCTGCGGCGGCGCGAAAACTGCACCAGCCAGCGCAAACCCAGAGCCTGACGGCGATCGGGGCGAATCTCCATGGGCACCTGATAGGTAGCACCACCAACCCGGCGCGCTTTAACCTCCAGCATGGGCATAATATTTGCCAAAGCCCCCTCAAAAGCCTCCAGCGCATTAACGCTGCGACGCTCGGCAACCTTAGCAAATGCCCGATAAACAATCCCCTGCGCAACCCCGCGCTTGCCATCAAGCATAATGGTATTTATCAGCTTGGTAACAATCTTAGAGCCATACAGCGGGTCCGCTAAAACTTCTCTTTTCGGAACATGACCTTTTCTAGGCACATCTCTTCCCTCCTTGTAAATAAGGTACTCCGAGCACTCCAAAAAACACCCGGCGGGCCTCGAATATCTTCAAAACAAATATTCATCCAAAGGCAATGGCGACTTCAGACTTAACTGTTTCTCTAAAAATCAAGGCAAAATCTCTTAATTATTCACTATTCATTATTAATTATTCATTGCTCTATTTCTTCGGTCTTTTCGCTCCATATTTAGACCGCGCCTGCATACGCCCAGAAACCCCGGCCGTATCCAGCGTGCCGCGCAAAATATGATATCGCACCCCGGGCAAATCGCGCACTCTGCCGCCGCGAATCAGCACAACACTATGCTCTTGCAGATTGTGCCCCTCGCCGGGGATATATGCCGTAACCTCAGAGCCATTGCTCAACCGCACACGGGCAATTTTACGCAGGGCCGAATTGGGCTTTTTGGGCTTATCCGTCCGCACAGTAGTGCAAACGCCGCGCTTTTGCGGGCTAGACTGATTAGTACGCTTTTTCTTGAGCGTATTCAATCCCCTCTGCAAAGCAGGCGCCGTAGACTTGCGAACCTTATGCCCCCGCCCCTTTTTCACCAATTGGTTAAATGTAGGCAATCAACACACCTCCTTGATTTAATCAAAACATCGCCATTGCAAACAACACGTTAAATTATATCACCTTTTGCAAATAATGTCAACAACTTTTAAATTAAATTTCCTCGCGTGAAAAAATTGAAAAATCTCTTGACATTATATGGAAAAATATGGTATTATTGTAAAAGGAAATATTTTCCAAATGAAAAGGAGGATTTATGATGAATAGTGTAGCGATTGCTCGGGATGAAAAGGAGCTTTATTATTTGCCGGTTTCTATGATTTCGCCTAATCCATATCAGCCGCGGAGGCAGTTTGACCCGATGCAGCTGGTGGAGCTGGCGCAGTCGATAAAGCAGCATGGGGTAATGCAGCCGATAAATGTGCGGATGATGGATGGGGGATATGAGCTGGTTTCGGGCGAGCGGCGGCTGCGAGCCACGATTTTGGCCGATATCGATACCATTCCCGCCATTATTATCGATATTACCGACCGGGAGAGTGCGCTTTTGGCCATGGTGGAAAATTTGCAGCGGGCGGATTTGAATTATTTGGAAGAAGCCGAGGGATATGCGGCGATTTTGACCGAAATGAATATGACACAGGAGGATTTGGCGAAAAAGGTTGGGAAAAATCAGTCGACTGTGGCGAATAAACTGCGGCTTTTGCGGCTTAGTCGCAATGTGAAGCGGATGCTGCTCGAGCATAATTTGAGCGAACGCCATGCCCGCGCCCTTTTGCGCATTGATAAAGACCAGGGCGCAACTATCGCCGAGGATATGCATATACAGGTGATAGAGCGGATTGTGCGGGATGATCTCACCGTCAAAAAAACCGAGGAGCTAATCGACCGCATTATAAATAAGCCCAAACAAGGCGCGATTAACAAACCGAAAACCTACATACGCGATTTGCGGATTTTTACTAATACGATTAAACACGCGCTGGGCGTGGTAAAAGATTCGGGGATGAAGGCCGAATATGAAATAGATGAGGGTACCGAGGGTTGCTTTATTACTATTGCTGTTTCGTATCAATAAAACTATTTAGAGCTGCGCCATTTAAATAATCGCAAAGGCCGCCCTGATGCCGCCCATCTCGCGCCATTTGCGCCAAAATTTCATCATGGATGCGCCACCAGCTTTTTCCCCAATTGGAAAAAACTGACTTTTCCGCAGGAGAGCGGCCTGTAATGCGGCCAATGGCGATATTTGGGGATAAATGCTCCAAAAAGGTAATGGCGCGCTCGATATATTCGTCGCTGGTGATAGGTATAAATTCGCCGCTTTCATACATTTTTGCCAAAGGGGTATTTTTTAAAATAAATAGATTGTGAATTTTTACTTGATTTATGCCCAAAGCCGATAAAATGCGGGCGCATTCGATATTATCCCCCAAATCGTCCCATGGCAAATCTAATATCGCATGGGCGCAAACCTGCATGCCATGCGCCTTTATACGTATAACTGCATCAATAAACTCCGCCAGCCCATGGCCGCGATTTATAGCGCGGAGGGTGGCGGGGTTTGCGCTTTGTAAACCAAGCTCGATACAAATATCTATCCCGCGGGCATCGCAAATAGCCCCAATCGCCGCCAAATAGGCATCGCTAACGCAATCCGGGCGTGTGGAAATAGCCACTTTCACCACATCGGGATATTCGGCGGCCTGTCTGATATATTCGCAAAGCTGATTTAGCGGCAAAAAAGTGCTGGTAAAATTTTGGAAATATGCGATAAACTTATTTGCTTTGTATTTCGCAAAAACCCGCTGGCGGGCGGCATCTAGCTGCTGCGAAACACTATGGCTGGCGGCCAGGCTTTCAAAGCCCGCCCCATCATCGCCGCAATAAATACACCCGCCCCGCCCGACATTATCCCGATTGGGGCATGTCACCGGCAGATTTGCAGTCAGTTTATAAACCTTTTCGCCATATTTGTTTTTCAAATATTCGGAATACTTATAATAGGGACTCACCCCAGCAAAGGCTTGATTTCATCCGGCAAAGAGGCGGGGTCGCAATTTAAATTTATAAAAAATTTCACTTCATTAGTTTGATGAATCCGCTCCAGCTTTACCTTTAACTTTACCAAATCATCATTATCCAGCCGCCCAACAACGCTGCCCAAAGAATCTATAAAAATCTCGGTGATATCGCTATTTTGGGATAAAATTCCATAAACAAAACCCACCAGCTCGCGATAATTGGACAGGGGGTATTCGCTGGTTTCTACCAGCCGCACGCTGCGATTTAGCTGATGCATATTTCGCATATCATCATCAATAAAAACCACATGCCCATCAGAGGTGGCCGCGGCCGCATTGGCCATTTCTATGAGCTTGCGCGTTTTGCCCTCGCCCTTTTCCCCCGCAAAAATCTTTATCATTTCAATCGCCTCCTAAAAGTTTCATACCTTAATTATACCAAACTAATCCAAAAAATCAAGTCCTTTTTTCTAAAATCATAATCTTGACAATTGGCATAAGGCTATGATATAATTATTTTGGATGAATTTTACAATATTTTGGAGGAGTGGGCAAATGGCCAGAAACATGCGAAATCGAGAGGGTAAAAGCAATTCAAAATTTATTATTTGGGGGGCTATTGGGCTGGCGGTTATTATTACTGCGGTGGTGCTGATTTTTACCCTAGGCGGCTTTGGTGATGGGGAAAACCCGGTTGTGGCGCGGGTTGAGGGGCATGATATTACCCGCGGCGATGTCGAGTTTGAGCTAAATTTTGCAATAGAGGATTTGATTTGGGAATTTTTTATGATGCACCCCGATATGGAGGGAATCAATTATAACGCGCCTTTTAGAGATGGCCATACTTTTGCCGAATATCTGCGGCGGGAGGCGGCGCGTATGGCGGCGGTGTCTATTTTAATGACCGCCTATGCCCAGCAACACGGCGTTTCTGTTAGCGAACAAGACAGAATCGAGATAAATCAACATATCAATAATATGCAAATGCAAATGGGGCCGGTGGAATGGGCTTTGACGCTGGCAGATAATGGAATTCGCGACCGGGAGCATTTGCAAGAGATTTTTTATTCCGAGCAATTGGTATTTAATCTGATAAATGCCATTATTGCAAATCCCGCCGCATTTCCCAGATTTACCCAATACGCCGATTTAGGCGAAGTGCTAGGGGCAAAGCATATTTTGCTTTTTTATGAAAATTTTGAAACCCACGAGGCGGCCGAGGCTTTTGCCTACGAGCTTTTGGCGCGCGCGCTGGCGGGCGAGGATTTTGATATGCTGGTGGCCACATATGGCGGCGACCCGGGCATGGAATGGAATCCGCAGGGGTATACATTTGTGCGGGGTGTGATGGTCGAGCCGTTTTATGATGCGGTGGTGGCTTTGCCTATTGGCGGCATTAGCGGGGTTGTGCATAATGATGAACATGGCGGAATCCATATTATCAAAAGGATAGAGCCGCCGGATTTGGATAATATTATGCGGCCGCAGGGCTTTGAGCAATTTTTGCTAGAGATTGTATTTATCGCATTTAATGAGGATGCCATGGAGGCCGATATTGAGTTTCTGCGCTCTCTGGACAGAATTCCTATGCCATAAAATTTTGCTTAATTTTTCGCTCCCAAAAATTGGGGGCGAATTTTTTTTGTAAAAAGTCTTGACAATGACGTTAGGGTTAGGGTATATAATAGTCTTGGAGGTGATGTTTTGGAAAAATATCGGGCTATACCTGCGGGATATATGCGGGTGGGCGAAATTGCGAAAAAGGCCGGGGTGACGGTGCGGACGCTGCAGTATTATGATAAGGAGGGGCTGCTGACCCCTTCGGGCGCGAGCGAGGGCGGTTTTCGGCTGTATGCCGACAAGGATATGGTAAAATTATTGCAAATAATTATGATGAAAAAGCTGAATTTTAAATTGGCGGAAATAAAAACCCATTTGCCCGCGCTGGATACCCCTGGGGATGTTGTTAATACATTGACAAATCAGGCCGCCCAGATTAGGCAAAAAATACAGGCGATGTCGGAATCTTTGGCGGATATCGAGGCTTTGCGGGATGAGGTGGCGCAAATCGAAACGGTGGATTTTAAAAAATACGCCGCCATTTTGACAAATTTGCAAATGAAAAATGACAATTATTGGTTAATCAAGCATTTAGATGATGATGTTTTTAACAAACTAAGGGAGGGCATGACCAAAGAAAAGGCCACATGGGTGATAAGCGAGATGAATCGCCTAAATGACGCCATGATGGATATGCAAAATGCGGGCACAGCACCCGATAGCCCCGCGGCGCAGGCGGCGGCAAAGGAATACTGGGAGATAATGATGGATATCAGCGGCGGCGATCTGGATTTGCTGGTGAATCTAAGCAAGCGGATGGATGAGCTGGGTAGCGATAGATGGGGCGGCAAAATGGCGGAAATGCATAATTTTATGAGCGATGCCATGGAAATTTATACGAAAAAATTATATCAGGGGGAGGAGATATTTTCATGATTAGCGTTAGCATGAAAAATGTGGAAAAATCTTTTGGTAGCAAAAGGGTTTTGCGGGGGGTGACTTTTGATACCCGCGAGGGCGAGATTTTCGGGATGCTGGGCCCATCTGGCTCGGGGAAAACCACGATTATCAATATTATGACAAAGCAATTGGATGCGGATGGGGGTGATTGTTTTGTTGCGGCGAAAAGCCATGAAATCGGGCTGATGCTGGAGCATGATGGGCTTTTTAATCGGCTGACATGCATGGATAATCTGCTGGTTTTTGAGGAAATTTATGGAATTCCCCATTCGCGGACGGTGGCCGCGCTAGAGCGGGTGGGGCTGGCGGATGCTCATAAAACCGTGGTTGATAAGCTATCGAAAGGGATGCGGCAGAGGTTGGTTTTGGCGCGGGCTGTTTTGCATAATCCGAAAATTCTTTTTTTGGATGAGCCCACCAGCGCGCTCGACCCGCTGACGGCGCGGGGTATTTATGATTTGATTCGCGAATTGCGCGATGGCGGTTCTACTATTTTCCTGACTACCCATAATATGGAAGAAGCTACGTTTCTTTGCGACCGGGTTGTGATGCTGCATAATGGGGTGATTATTGAGGAGGGCGCGCCCCAGGCGATTTGCGATAAATATGACGCACACAAAACCCTGCCCGATTTAGAGGCGGTATTTATTAAACTGACAGGAGGCGGATTGAAATGAGAGCGACCAAAGCTATTTTCAAAAAGGAATTTAAATCAACCGCGGCAAACCCGGAATCGCTGATGATGTTTATTATTTACCCGGCGGTGGCCTTTGTGATGACTATGCTGCTGGATATGGATGCGCTGCCCGAGGATATGCGGATGGCAATGCCGAATTTGACCACAATGATGGCGGCGATTTTTGCGGGGCTATCACTGATTCCGGTGGTTTCTGTGATTATCGCTAGGGATATCGAAAAAAAGAGTCTGCGGTTTTTGATGATGGCAGGGGTAAAGCCCGCGGCATATTTGATAGGAATAGGCGGGGTAATCTTTTTTATCAGCTTTTTAACATCCATTGCTTTTGCTTTTATTGATGGCTTTAGCGGCGCGTATTTTTGGATTTTTACCGGGACGATGATGAGCGGGGTGACTGCCTCTATCATACTGGGAGGGATTATCGGTATTTTGACAAAAAGCCAGCAATCCGCCGTGGCAATTTCCACTCCGCTATCAATGATTTTGGCTTTTGGGCCTATGATTGCGCAATTTAATGAAGGAATAGCTCGGGGATTGCGTTTTGTTTATACGCAACAAATCAATGTGGTGGCGAATTATTTAAATGCTGGTATTACGGATAATCTTTGGCAGTCATTTATCATAATGTGGGCAAATGTGTCGATATTGGCGGTAATCTTTATTTTTGCCTATGCCCGACGGGGTTTAAAAGATTAAACCACTGATAAACACAGATAAGCACGGATAAAACCCCGATATCAGGTTTTTATCCGTGCTTATCTGTGTTTATCAGTGGTTTAATCTTTTTTAACTCGCCTTCAGCTCCAGCCGCAAACGGTCGGCAATCAACGCGATAAATTCGGAGTTTGTAGGCTTGCCTTTGTTGGTGTTAATCGTATAACCAAACAAATTGTCAATCGCATCTATTTTGCCCCTAGCCCAGGCCACCTCGATAGCATGCCGAATAGCACGCTCCACCCGGCTAGAGGTAGTATTACATTTTTTGGCAATAGAGGGATATAATTCCTTTGTGATATAATTCAAAACATCCATATCATTAACCGCCATCATAATAGCCTCGCGCATATAATGATACCCGCGAATATGGGCAGGCACGCCGATTTCATGCAAAACTTTCGTAACCCGCTGCTCGATATTTGCCCCAGCCGCCGCCTGCCGAAAATGGCTTTGCGGCCGCTCCTGCAGCTGGCGAATCCGCAGCGTCAGCGTATCCATATCAAAAGGCTTTGCCATATAATATTCCGCGCCCAGCTCCAGCGCCCGCTTTGTAATCCCCTCGGCAGTCACCTCCGATAAAACAATAAAAATCGGGCGCGGCCCATCTCCAGCCGCTATTTTCTCCAAAACCCCCAGCCCATCTAGCCGCGGCATCACCCCATCAATAATCGCCAAATCCGGCTTAAATTCAGCTATAGCGGCCAAAGCCTCCAGTCCATCATGTGCAATGGAAACAATTTCCATATCCGGTTGCTTGTTTAAAAATCCGGCAATAATGTCGCATAGCTCGCGGTTGTCATCCGCCAATAAAATCCGTGTTTTAGGATTCAAATTAAATCCCTCCTATGTAATTGTCAAATATTGGTAAAGTTATTACCAAATATTACCTTTTCTTGATTATACAAAAATTTCCAGAAAATGTCAACCCTTTTTTTAGAAATATTTACATTTTTTGGAAATTTGTTTTTCTCAATAACAAAAATATCCAAAATAAAAATTATCGGGTTGATTATATTGGAAAGATGTGATAAAATGAAAATAATGGGAGGGATGCGATTATGGCGACTGGCAGCAAAAGCAAAAATAATACAAAACCTACTGCGCCACCAAAAAATCGAAAGCAAATCGCGCCCCAGCCCAAGGGGCTGCGCAATGAAATAATCGCCCTGGCAATTATTGCCATTTCGATTTTTGTGATATATAGCCTAATTGCCGGCGGTGCTGGATTTATCGGCGATGGCATAAATTGGTTTTTGCTAGGCTTTGTGGGCTTTGGCGCGATTGTTGCGCCATTTGTGTCCATTGGCGTTTCTATCGTTATTTTGCTAAATCGTCAGGAATTTTTGGCTCGCTCGCGGGTGATTATGTCTGCCATTATTTACCTTTTGATTATTAGTTTTGCTCATATGTTTACCGATACAGATGTTTCCGACCTGCGCTTTGCCGAGCAAATCGGCTATCTTTTCAGGCGGGGCGATGCCACCAATGGCGGCCTAATTGGCGCGCTTGTTGCCAATTTTTTCATCACATTTATATCCCGCATTGGCACATATTTGCTTTTTGTTACAATATCAATAATCCTAATAGTCCATCTTTCCGGCAAATCTTTTTTCAAAGGTGTTGCCAGCCTATATCGATATATTCGTCAAAAATATCACGATTATAAAGAGCAGCAAAATGAGAAATACGAATATGAAGATGATGATTACGAATATGATTCCCCTGATACCGAGGAGGAAGATGATTACCACGAACCTTATATTCCCGAACGCCCCGTCCCGCGCCGACAAATTAATATTGTGATTGATAACAAAGACGAGGAAGAGGATGAAGAAGATAACAGCATAATTTATTTGGACAACCTGCGCAAAAGCGCGCCGCCACCGCCCGCTGCGCCGGATGATAATGACGACCCCGGCGAAATCAGTTTGCGCGGAAACATCGAGGGTTTCACCCCCGGCGTTATTAGTATTGCTAATGATACGGACGAGGATGAGGATGAGGATGAGCCGCCCCCCTGGGAGGCCTCCCCAATCCCCATCGGCCGCGCCCCCGCCCCAAAACCCGCCCCCGCCGAATATGAGGAATACGAATATACATTCCCCCCAGTGGAGCTTTTGCGGGAAAATGATTATGTGCCATCCCCCAGCTCCCGCGCCGCGGTTATTGAAAATTCGCGCAAATTGGAGGAAACCCTGAAATCCTTTGGGGTGGCGGCTCGCGTGGTCGAGGTTAGCCGCGGGCCCACCGTCACCCGCTATGAGCTATCCCCCGGCAGCGGCGTAAAAGTCAGCAAAATCAGCGGTTTGGCCGATGATTTGGCTCTAAATCTGGCGGCAAAGGGCATCCGTATCGAGGCCCCCATCCCCGGCAAATCCGTGGTGGGCATTGAAATTCCAAATAACGAAACCCAAGCGGTTTTTCTTCGTGAAGTTATTGACGATAACGCTTTTTGGAGCTATCCCAGCAAAGTCAGCTTTGCCATGGGCAAAGATATCGCCGGAAATACGGTGATTGCCGATATCGCCAAAATGCCCCATCTGCTAATCGCCGGGGCGACCGGTGCGGGCAAATCCGTTTGCATAAATACGCTGATTGCTAGCATTATTTATAAGGCCGCGCCGAATGAGGTAAAGCTTTTGATGATTGACCCGAAAGTGGTTGAATTGAGCGTTTATAATGGGATTCCTCACCTGCTAATTCCTGTTGTCACCGACCCGCAAAAGGCCAATGGTGCGCTGGGCTGGGCGGTGCGCGAAATGGATTTGCGATATAATATGTTTGCCGAAACCATGACCCGCGATTTAAAGGGCTATAATGGCATTTTGGAGGGGCGGGGCGAGGCGGCTTTGCCCCAGATTGTGATTATTATCGACGAGCTGGCGGATTTGATGATGACCTGCGGCAAAGAGGTTGAGGAGAGCATTTGCCGTTTGGCGCAAAAAGCCCGCGCCGCCGGGATTCATCTGATTATCGCCACCCAGCGGCCCAGCGTGGATGTTATCACCGGCCTGATAAAGGCCAATGTGCCTAGCCGCCTGGCTTTTGCTGTATCCAGCGGCACTGATTCGCGCACGATTTTGGATATGGTGGGTGCGGAAAAATTGCTGGGCAAAGGCGATATGCTTTTCTCCCCGGTCGGCCTGTCCAAACCCCAGCGGATACAGGGTTCTTTTATATCGGACAAAGAAGTGGAAAATATTGTAAATTTCATAAAACGCAATACCCCCGCCACCTATGATGATGAAATGATTGAGAAAATTACATCAAGCCCCGCCGATGTGAATATAGACAGCGATGCGGATGAATTTTTTGGCGAGGCGATGGCCTTTGTGGTCGAAAAGGGCAAAGCCAGCACCAGCATGATTCAGCGGCGTTTCCGCATAGGCTACAACCGCGCCGCCCGAATTATGGAAGATTTGGAAAATCGTGGAATTGTCGGCTCGGAGGAAGGCAGCAAACCAAGAGAAGTCCGCATGACTCCATATCAGTATCGCGAATATATGGAAAACCAAAAATAGGAGGTTGTCAAAATGATATCATTGATAGATATAAACGAAGGAAACTATTTAACCGTCGCCAATCTGCAAATCGGAGAGGATCAACGCGGGTTTGTCGCGCCGCCGGGGCGCATTATGGCGAGCGCGTATGCTATGAGAAAATCTAATGCGCGCTGCTGGGCATTTGGTTATAATGGAAAAATAGTCGGCATTGGCATGGTTAAAGATTTAACGGACGAGCCGCCTTGCTATACCATTGAGCAAATTTTAGTTGACATAAATTACCAGGGCAAAGGCATAGGCCGCGCCGCTTTGCAGATGATTCTTGATATTTTGGCGGAAGAAAGGCGTTTTGATGCGGTGGAGGTTTCGGTGAAAAAAGCGGCTCTGGCGTCTATCGCATTGTTTGCCGGCGCAGGATTTTTCGATACAGGCTATACCGACCCCGCCACTCCCGATGCTCTTGTTTTGCGTGCAGAGCTGAATAAACAAAAATAATACAATGTGAAAGGAGGTTGCGAGCATGCGTAAAAGCGATATCGAAATCGCCCAGGCCGCGCATATGCTCCCCATTGCCGAAGTTGCGGCGAAATATGGGGTGGATGCGGAGCATTTGGAAAATTATGGCAAATATAAGGCCAAGGTTTGCTATGAGCTGCTCGATAGCCTCAAAGAGCGGCCGGATGGCCGGCTGGTGCTGGTTACGGCGATTAGTCCCACCCCCGCCGGCGAGGGGAAATCGACCATCACTATCGGGCTGGCGCAGGGACTCGATAGGCTGGGCAAAAAGGCCGTTGTTGCCCTGCGCGAGCCATCGCTGGGGCCCTGTATGGGCGCGAAGGGCGGCGCGACTGGCGGCGGTCTGGCGCAGGTTGTGCCTATGGAGGACATAAACCTGCATTTTACCGGGGATTTTCATGCGATTGGCGTTGCCCATAATTTGCTTTCTGCCATGATTGACAATCATTTGCATCATGGAAACGCGCTAAATATCGACCCGCGGCAGATTTCATGGAGGCGGGTTGTGGATATGAATGACCGCGCCCTGCGCCAAATCACCATTGGGCTGGGCGGAAAAACGAATGGCATCCCCCGCGAGGATGGCTTTCAAATCGTTGTGGCCAGCGAGGTTATGGCGATTTTGTGCCTGGCCGACGATTTGGCCGACCTGAAAAACAAACTGGGCGATATTATAATCGCTTTTACCCATGACAATCAGCCGGTTTTTTGCCGCGATATTGGCGCAAATACGGCAATGGCGGCACTGCTAAAGGATGCGATAAAGCCCAATTTGGTGCAGACGATTGAGAATTCTTTGGCAATCATCCATGGCGGGCCTTTTGCAAATATCGCCCATGGCTGCAATTCCGTGGCCGCCACCAAGCTAGCCCTGAAACTGGGCGATATCTGCATTACCGAGGCGGGTTTTGGCGCGGATTTGGGGGCGGAGAAATTTATGAATATCAAATGCCGCAAAGCCGGGCTGTCGCCCGATTGCGCGGTGTTAGTGGCGACGATTCGGTCGCTGAAATATAATGGCGGCGGCGCGCTTGAAAAGGGCATGGCAAATCTGGAAAGGCATATCGCCAATCTCAAAATATTTGGCGTGCCTGTGATTGTCGCGCTAAATGCCTTTGATGATGATACGGCGGCGGAGCGGCAGATGGTGGCGGATGCCTGCCAAAAAATGGAAGCCGAGTATGCTTTGAGCGAGGTTTGGGGCAGGGGCGGAGAGGGCGGAATCCCGCTGGTAGAGCGGGTTTTGCATATCCTTGAAAACCAGCCCGCGAAATTTTCCTTCCTTTATAATGACGAAATGCCGCCGAGGGATAAAATTACCAAAATTTGTAAAGATATATATGGAGCAAATGCCGTCCAATTTAGCCGGAGGGCGAGGAATGCGCTAAGGCGGATTAGGCGGCTTAAACTCGAGCATCTGCCCATTTGCATGGCGAAAAACCAGTATTCTTTTTCGGACAATCCCGCCCTGCTGGGCGCGCCCGAGGGATTTGATATAACTATTCGCGAAATCCAGATTTCCGCCGGAGCTGGCTTTTTGGTGGCGGTTTGCGGCGATATTATGACCATGCCCGGCCTGCCAAAAACCCCCGCTGCCGAAAAAATCGATGTGGATGCGGCGGGAAATATACGAGGGCTATTTTGATGATACGATTAAACGGTATAAAAATCGCGCTTGTTTCATTAGGTTGCGATAAAAACTTGGTGGATAGCGAGGTGGCTTTGGGGCAGCTAGCAGCGGCGGGCGCGGCGTTTACCCAAAACCAAGCCGAGGCGCAGGTTATTATTATCAATACCTGCGGATTTGTCCGCGATGCTGTGGATGAGGCGCGCGAGGCTATCGAGCGGGCTTGTACGTATAAACGCGACCTTTGCCGCGCCGTTATTGTAACGGGCTGTTATGCGCAAAGATTTCACAAACAAATTTTGGAAGATTTTCCAATTGATGGAATTGCTGGTGTTGGCGAATACGACCGGATTGCCGAGATTGTAAGCCGCGCTATGACCAGCCCCGGCGGGATTCATATGGATAAACAAAATTTTGACGAAGCCATTTATGCCAAACGGATTTTGTCCACCCCCGCCCATTTTGCCTATGTGAAAATCGCCGAGGGGTGCGATAATCACTGCACTTATTGCACTATCCCGCAAATTCGCGGCAAATATAAAAGCCGGAGTTTTGATTCGCTAATACAGGAAATGGAAAATTTGGCAAAAAATGGAGTTCGCGAGGTAATTTTAATTGCCCAAGATACTGCTTTGTATGGGCTGGATAATTATGGAAAGCCTCGCCTGCATGAGCTTTTGGCAGAAATTGTCAAAATCTCTGGGATTAAATGGATTAGACTGATGTATTGCTATCCCGAGCATATATCAGATGAGCTAATATCAGAAATGGCAAATAATCCCAAAGTTGTCAAATATTTGGATATGCCGATTCAGCATGGGGTGGATAAAATTTTGCGGCTAATGGGGCGCAAATCCCGCCGCTCCGGGCTTTTGGATATTATAGCAAAATTGCGAGCCGCCATGCCCGATATTTCATTGCGCACCACCATAATCGCGGGCTTTCCAAATGAGGATGAGGCGGATTTTGACCAGCTATGCGATTTTATTAGGCTGGCGAAATTTGATAGATTGGGCGTTTTCGCCTATTCGCCCGAGGATGGCACACCCGCTGCCGCTATGGATAATCAAAACGCGGAGGATGTCAAAAATTGGCGTTGTCAACAAATAATGGAAATACAGGCAGAAATTTCTAGTGAAAAATTGGCAAAAAATATTGGGCGGGAATTGGATGTAATAGTGGAGGAATATCAGGAAAACTGTTATGGGCGAAGCTATGGCGATGCGCCCGGTATTGATGGGGTGGTTATTATTGATACGGATAAACAATTGCAAATCGGGGATTTTATTCGGGTGCGAATAATTGATTCTTTTGAGCATGATTTGGTGGGAGTGTTGGTAAATGAATCTTGCCAATAAAATAACAATCCTGCGTGTGTGCATGATTCCGGCATTTTTGGCAATCCTTTGGGTTGGCGAATCCATTGGGCTGGGGTCTATTTTGCCGCGCATTTTGGCGGCGATAATTTTCGTGGCCGCCGCCATCACCGATGCAATCGATGGTCATATCGCCCGCAAACGCAATATGATTACCACTTTTGGCAAATTTATGGACCCGCTGGCGGACAAACTTTTAGTGGTGGCCGCGCTGATTTCGCTGGTTGCCATGGGCGAAATTTACGCATGGGTTGTGATTTTGATTGTGGCGCGGGAATTTGTGATATCAGGTTTCCGAATGCTGGCCGCCACAAAAGGGCTGGTAATTGCTGCCAGTTTTTGGGGCAAATTAAAAACCATAATCCAAATGGTGATGATTCCATATTTGCTCGTTGGCTTGCCTTGGCTATTTTTCCCGATTTTGGGGCAAATTTTGGTTTATATTTCCGTCGCGCTAACGGTGATTTCCGCCGTGGATTATATCACAAAAAACAAACATGTCATTAGGGAGTGATACTTATAAATGCCGAGATTATTGCCATAGGCACAGAGATTTTGCTGGGCGATATAACAAATACTAATGCGAAATATCTTTCCAAGGAATTGGCAATGCTGGGAATAAATGTATATTTTCATACCACCGTTGGCGATAATCGCGAGCGGATTTTTGCGGCTTTTGCCCTGGCTTTTGGCCGCTGCGATATGGTAGTAGCCACGGGCGGCCTGGGGCCTACGGCCGACGATATTTCCAAAGAGATAGCCGCCGAATATTTTGGGCTGGGGATGGAGCTGCATCGGGAATCGCTAGAGCGGATTGAGAATTTTTTCGCAAGGGTTGGCGCGGTGATGACCGAAAATAATCGCCGGCAAGCCATGATGCCCGTCGGGGCGCGGGTTTTGGCGAATAATAATGGCACAGCACCCGGATGTATTTTGGAAAAAGATGGAAAAATTTTGATTCTTTTGCCCGGCCCGCCTAGCGAATTGGATGCTATGTATCGCGAGAGTGTTGCGGGTTATTTGGCAGGATTTTCCAATAGCGTTTTGGTGTCGCGGGTTTTGCGGCTCTCGGGCATTGGCGAAAGCGCGATGGAAACGGCGGTTGCGGACATTTTGGCCGACCAGAGCAACCCCACAATCGCCCCCTATGCCACCGGCCGCCCCGGCGAAACGATTTTACGTATAACCGCGCTTGCCGCCTGCATTCCAGAGGCCGAGGGGCTGATTTCCCCTATTGCCGAAAAATTGTATGCGCGGCTGGGGGAGCATATTTTTGGCGAGGGGGACAAAAGCCTTGCCCAGACTGTGGTTGAGCGGCTTGCGAAGGCGGGGCTGACGCTGGCTTTGGCGGAATCCTGCACCGGGGGCGGATTGGCGGCGGAAATTGTTGGGGTGTCGGGGGCTTCGGCGGTTTTGGTCGAGGGGATTGTCGCATATTCCAATGCGGCTAAAATCGCGCGTTTAAACGTATCAGCGGAAACCCTTGACCGATATGGCGCAGTTAGCGAGGAATGCGCCCGGGAAATGGCGAAGGGGTTAGCGAGTATTAGCAATGCTGATATCGCTATTAGCATAACTGGAATCGCTGGGCCTGATGGCGGAACGTCCGAAAAGCCTGTGGGGCTTGTATTTATAGCAATAAATTATAATGGTGAAACAAATGTCAAAAAATTGCAAATTAGTGGCAATCGCAAACGCATTCGCGACCGCGCTATTGCCCAGGCATTAGATATGTTAATACGAATTTGAGAGGGGTATTAGATTTATGAGTGAGGATAAACAAAAGGCCTTAGCGGTTGCTTTGGCGAAAATTGAAAAGGATTTTGGTAAAGGGTCGGTAATGAAAATGGGTGAAAAAATTGCCGATATGACCATTGATGCGATTCCTAGCGGCTCTTTGAGCCTCGATATCGCGCTGGGGCTGGGCGGCTTTCCCCGCGGGCGGATTATCGAGATTTATGGGCCCGAGTCCTCGGGCAAAACCACCGTCACCCTGCATTTGATTGCCGAGGCGCAGAAGCTGGGCGGGATTGTGGCTTTTATCGATGCGGAGCATGCCCTCGACCCGGTTTATGCGCGGAATTTGGGGGTGCAAATCGATGATCTGTATATTTCCCAGCCGGATGATGGCGAGCAAGCCCTTGATATCGCCGATTCCATGGTGCGCTCGGGGGCTATCGATGTGATTGTGATTGATTCGGTGGCGGCGCTTGTGCCTCGCGCCGAAATCGAGGGGGATATGGGCGATAGCCATGTGGGGCTGCATGCGCGACTGATGAGCCAGGCCCTGCGCAAGCTGACCGCCCTTTGCTCCAAGGGGAATTGCTGTATCGTTTTTACGAATCAATTGCGTGAAAAAATTGGCATAATGTTCGGCAATCCCGAAACGACCACCGGCGGGCGGGCTCTGAAATTTTATTCCTCGGTGCGGATTGATATTCGCAAGGGCGAGGCGATTAAACAGGGGGACAAACAGGTCGGAAACCGCACTAGAATCAAGGTTGTGAAAAATAAGGTCGCGCCGCCATTTAAGACTTGTGAATTTGATATCATTTTCGGCGAGGGGATTTCTAAGGCCGGGGATGTGCTGGATTTGGCGGCGGAATGCGATGTTGTGAATAAATCCGGGTCGTGGTTTTCATATGGCGAGGAGCGGCTGGGGCAGGGGCGCGAAAATGTCAAAAATTACCTGAAAGAGCGGCCTGAATTGATGGCGGAAATCGAGGGCAAGGTGCGGGCGCATTTTGGGCTAAAAACCGCGGAATCCATGACGGACAAGCCTTTGCCAGAGATTGCCGAAAAGAAAAAATCATCCAAAAAATCCAAAAAGAAGGCGGATGAGGAAATCGAGCTAGATAGCGCGGAAATTGACAATATTATCCAGGAGCTAGGTTTGGATGGAGATGATGACGAGGAATAAAGAGGCGGAAAAAGCCTATAATGCCGCCATTCGGCTACTTGGTTTCCGCGGGTATTCGCGGCGTGAATTGATTAACAAGCTGGCCGAAAAGGGGCATGAAAATGAAATCATTGACAATATTATCCTAATTTTGGAAGAGGATGGATATATCGATGATATGAAGCTGGCTGTCCAGTTTATTGAGGGTAAACGCGACCGGAAAAATTATGGGCGGCGAGTGATTGAGCAAAAATTATCACAAAAGGGAATTAGCAAAGACGATATCCATTTGGCCTATGCGCAATTGGCGGCGGACGAGGGGGAGCAAAATCCCGAGGCGGATGCGGCGGCGCGCGCCCTGGCGAAATGGGCGCGAAACCGGGATTTTGACCGGCAAAAGGCCTATGCTTTTTTGGCGCGGCGGGGGTATTCGTATGAGGATATTTCCCGCGCAATTGGTGAATATAAGGAGGACTAATATGATGCTACCTGCGATTGAAAACAGATTTAGCGTACGCAAATACAAAGATGGGGATATTAGCGGGGCGCAGATGCGCGCTTTGCTAGAGGCGGCCATGCTCGCCCCATCTGCCTGCAACTCTCGGCCATGGAGATTTATTAGCATAACTAATAGGGACAAGCTGGCAGAAATTGCCAATGCCCACCCCCATGGGAAAATGCTAAATGCCGCCACCGCCGCGATTATCGTAATCGCGACCCCCGATGTGCAATCGGGGATTTCCGAGGGCTTTTGGCCGCAGGATTGCGCCGCGGCCACCCAAAATATCCTAATCCAGGCGGCGGCTATGGGTCTGGGCAGCTGCTGGTGCGGCATTTATCCCAAAGAGCCAATCCTAGCCGCCCTGCGCCCAATTTTGGACATTTCTACCAACGAAATCCCCTTTAGCGTTATCGCAATTGGGCATATTGACGAAGACCCCAAAAAGCGTGGGTTTTATGATGAGGAAAAGGTGGTTTTTTGGGATTGATTAGGACTGATATGCCGGATGTTGAGGCGTATATGCTGGCCTGTATGAGCGATGCGGCGCATGATGCCGAGCATATTTACCGGGTTTTGCAATATGGATTGCGGATAGCGAAAGCCGAGGGAGGGGCGGATTTGCGGCTTTTGACGGCGGCCTGTTTGCTTCATGATATTGGCCATCCCGAACAATTTGCCGACCCGCGGGTCGACCATGCCGCGGCGGGCGGCGACAAGGCGCGGGATTGGCTTTTGGCGAATGGTTATACGTATCAATTTGCCGAGGCTGTGCGGCATTGTGTGCAAACACATCGTTATCGTTCTAACAATCCGCCCCAAACGCTGGAGGCGAAAATCCTCTTTGATGCCGATAAACTGGATGTTTGCGGGGCTATTGGGGTGGCGCGGAATCTGCTATATGGCGGGCATATCGGGCGGCCGCTTTATTCGGTCGACGAGCGCGGCGCGCCGCTAGATGGCACGGAGGCCGATGGTACCTCGTTTTTGCATGAATATAATTTCAAAACAAAGCGGCTGTATGACCGTTTTTATACCGATGCCGCCGCGAAAATCGCCGCGACCCGCCAGAGAGCCGCGCAGGATTTTTATGCCGCGATAATGGCGGAAATTCGGGATTGTTATCAGGGAGAATAGTATGTATACTGCTTTATATCGGAAGCTGCGGCCGGGGAGTTTTGACGAAATTGTGGCGCAGGGGCATATTGTGAACACTTTGCGAAATCAAATCGCGGGTGGGCGGATTGGCCATGCCTATTTGTTTTGCGGGACGCGGGGGACTGGGAAAACCAGCTGTGCCAAGGTTTTTGCCCGGGCGGCAAATTGTTTGGCGAGCATTGAGGGCGAGGCATGCGGAATTTGTGCAAGTTGCACAGAAATAGCCGCGGGAAATAGCATGGATGTTGTGGAAATTGATGCGGCCAGCAATAATGGGGTGGATAATGTTCGGGATTTGCGCGAGGATGTGAAATATCCGCCAACCACCGGCCGCCACCGGATTTTCATTGTCGACGAGGTGCATATGATGACCACGGCGGCTTTTAATGCCCTGCTGAAAACCCTCGAAGAGCCGCCGCCGCATGTGATTTTCATTTTGGCCACCACCGACCCGCAACGCATCCCGCCCACGATTTTAAGCCGGGTGATGCGCTTTGATTTTCGCCGGATTTCGCCGCAGGATATGGCGGTGGCTCTGCGCGGCTATATGGAAAAGGAAAATATTGACATTTCCGGCGAGGCTCTTGGCTATATTTCCGAGCTATCCGATGGGGCTATGCGCGATGCCCTCAGCCTGATTGACCGCTGTGCCGGCCTGTATTTTGGCGAGTTGATTACCCTGGAGCGGGTGCTGGAAATTACTGGGACTGTGGATAAATCGGTTTTTTTTGAATTGGCTAAAGGGATTTTTGCGGGGGATATCGGTCTTTGTATCGGAATTGTAGAAAAAATCATCGCAAATGGGCGGGATGTTGTGCAATTTGTATCGGAATTTGTTCATGAATTGCGAAATTTAATGATTTTTGCTATGCCCGGTGGGCGCGAGGGGCTTTTTGTTAGTGAATCTGCTAGATTAGCTATGGAGCGTCTTGTAAATATTACTAATATCGAGAGTATTATTAGCAAAATAAATATTTTTTCAGATTTGCGGGCGCGGCTTAGGCATGGGGGGAATGACCGGATTCAGCTGGAAGTGGCTCTGGTGCAGGCCTGCAACCCTATGGCGGCCGCGGCGGCGGGCGGAGATTCTGCCGCGCTGGCGGGGATTATGGATAGGCTAAATCGGCTGGAAACCCGCCCCCAGCCTACTTTTGCGCCACCTACCCCCGCCGCCGCTCCTGTCGCACCCGAACCTGCGCCGATTCAAAAAGCCATTCCCGAGGATATTCGCCAAATAATTAACAAATGGGACGAATTTTGCCGCGGACTGGATGCCTCCGATTCCGGGCTTTTAGGCCATACAAAGCCGGGCTTTTTAGATGATGGACGTTTGATTATTGTGGTAAATCAGCCCGCCCATGAGGGGATTTTGAAAAAGCGGGTTGAGGGGATAGAGGCCGCTTTGCAAAAGCATTTTGGCAAGGCCGTCGATATCCATATTATGCTAAAAATCCATTATGACGACCGCCATCGCAAGAAATACGGCGGTTTGGATGATTTTAAACCGGGGACTGTTGCCAGTCCTGCTGTTAGTGAAAAAATTGTTGATGAATTTGACGAAATAAAAAAAGTGCTGAATTTTAATATAATTGAGGAATAATTTTTGGTAAAAATGTCAATGCTTTCGGTAATCGTTAGGAAAGAAGGTGTTGATATGAAGCGAGTAAAACAAGTTTTTCTAATATGCATGATGGGCGGATTGGCGGCTTTGGGGCTGGCGGTTAGCTTTTGGCCAAGACAGGCCGCGGAAATAGCCGAACCCATCGCGCCCCCCTCCGAGATTTTCGAGTATGCCTATGATTTCACAATACCGCCCGAGCCTTATTATGACGGGATTGCGCGGATTTCATCAAATACGCGGATGGTTTATGAATACAATTATCCGGAGCGCGGCATAGTGGAGCGGGTTTTGGATGAGCCATCGGTTTTTTTGCTGGGGATGACACGGGATGAAATTGACAATATTTTCATGGATTGGCAAATAGTGGCATTTTCCAGCGAGGAAGTGGTTTTGCGCCGGGATTTAATGGTCGACAAAAACCGCCAATTCACCATCGGTTATCACGAGGGCTTTATTGCGGTTTTTTATGTGAATGAATATGATGTGGAAATAATCGAGCTAATCGGCCGCCCGGTCGATACCCTGCCAATCCCAGACCAGGAGCGGATTCGCGAGGGTATCGAGGTGCGCGGCAGCACTGAATTATTCCGTATTTTAGAGGATTTCAGCTCGTGAAAATTTACTCAATCAGCGCGGCGATTTTGCCCATATAATCGGGAATGTCGATTTGCTGGGGACACATGGGATTGCAAATGCCGCAGCGGGTGCAATCGAGCACATTTTTGCCCTCCATTTCGCGATGTTTGCGCCGCAGGCCAAAGGTGCTGAGATTTTTCAGATATTCATTATACATGCCGAAAATGGCGGCAATCGGGATATCCTCGGGGCAATTTTTGCAATAATCGCAGGATGTGCAGGGGACGCTCGGGATATTTCGCAGGGCCAGGCCGGCCTCGGCAATCAGCGATTTTTCGGCATCCGTCAGGGGCGGCGCATCGCGCAAAATCGCGATATTATCCTCGAGCTGCTCCATATTGCTCATGCCGCTCAAAACATTGCAAACGCCCTCTAGCTCGTTGCACCAGCGAATCGCCCAGCTGGCAATGCTGGCATCCGGTTTAGCGGCTTTAAACCGCGCCTCGATATCGGCCGGCAGTTTTGCCAAAGCCCCGCCGCGCACCGGCTCCATGGTGATAACCGGCAGGCCAATCTGGCGCGCCCGCTCGTATTGATAGCGATAATCGCCGCCCCAATCATAATAATTGATTTGCAACTGGCAAAACTCAAAAATATCGGCATATTTTTCACAAATCTCATCCATGCATTCATTTTTGCCATGGAACGAAAATCCTAGATATGTAATTTTCCCTTGCTTTTGTTGCTCTATTAAATAATCGAATAATTTCCATTGCTCACAAAGGGCGGAGCGTTCGGTATTTAGCGCATGGATTAAATAAAAATCAAAAAATTCCACCCCGCATTTTTCCAGCTGTTTTTGGAAAATTTTGTCAACATCTTCCTGCTCTTTAACCTCCCAAACCGGAAATTTTGTGGCCAAAATAAAATCCTCGCGGGGATATCGCTTTACCAAAGCCTCGCGGCAGGCGATTTCCGATTCATTTTCATGATACATCCACGCGGTATCAAAATAATTTGCGCCGGATTTCATATAATGGTCGACCATCTCGATAAACCGCGCCATATCAATCTTTCCATCCAGCGTCGGCAGGCGCATTGCCCCAAAACCTAGGCGGGGCATTTTTTCTTTGACATACTTTTCAATCGGCATTTTCATTTACATTTTCCTCCAAGTCTATTAGTTTTTCTAATGTGATGCGCCCTAAAAGCCCGGCGCGAAATTCGTCTATTAGGATAATCGCCGCGCGTTTTGCATCCGGCTCGCCGCCATGGGTGCGGAATCCGCGGGCATTTGCGATATCCAGCAGGGTTTGCTCCGGGGTATCATTGAAATCCACGCCATAGCGGGCTTTGATGCCATTTGGGTGGATTGTCTGCAAATCGTCAATCAAATCTGCCGCCAGATTTTGCAAATCCACCACCTCATCGCGAATCGCGCCGGTATAGGCCAGCCGCCGCCCCACGTCCGGATTGTCAAACTTTGGCCAAAGTATGCCGGGGGTATCGAGCAGCTCGAAATCGGCGCGGATTTTTATCCATTGTTTGCCGCGGGTAACGCCGGGGCGGTCGGCCACTTTGCAAACCTGCTTTTTTGCATATTTGTTAATAATGGTAGATTTTCCAACATTTGGAATTCCCACAATCATGGCGCGAATGGGCACATTTATCCGCCCCCGCGCCTTTTGCCGGGCGATTTTCTCGGCCATCAGCTCATAGGCGGATTTGACAATTTCATCCAAACCCTTGCCCGCCACAGAATTCGCGCAAACAACCTGATGCCCCAAACCCTCAAAATACCGCCGCCAGGCCTCATTTGCCGCCGGGTCGGCCAGGTCGGATTTATTTAGCACGGTTATCCGATGCTTATTTTGTGCCAATCCATCAATATCGGGATTTTTTGAAGACAGGGGAATCCGCGCATCCAAAAGCTCTATCAAAATATCAACCAGCCGCAGATTTTCCTCCATCATCCGCCGCGCCTTGGTCATATGCCCGGGATACCAATGAATCTGCGCCGCATACCCGGCCGTATTCATATTTCTAATATCGCCCCACCTCCAACTCGCCGCCAAATTTGTTAAAATTGTTTCAATATATCATGATGCCCCACATCCACAAGCGCAATCAGCTTTGCGCCCTCATAATACCAAATAATTCTTACGTCCATATTTGCGCTGGATTCAAAAAGTTTTTCTGTGCCCTGAATGCGCTTTGTCCGCAAAGACGGGTGATAGGGGTCTTTTGACAACAAAACCAATTTGTTTGTAATTTGTTTCTTTTCGGTCGCACTCATCTTTTGATAATGCTTTTTAAACCGCGCGGAATAGGCAAATTCAAAATTCACTATTCGTCACCCTCAAGAGATAAAATCAAATCGTCAATGTTGTCAAAAGTCCGCTGCCGTCCGGCGGCTATATCGCGCCTGATAATGGCGATATCCTCTAGGAGTTTGTCAACATAGGCTTTGGGGTATACCGCCGCGGGTTGGATACGAGCAACCTCTTTTTCATCAAAAAAATCTGTAATCATCATACGCCCTCCTAATGTGTGAGATTCGTAAATAACATTACGTTAAATTATACACCAAAATTCAGATTTGTGCAATCCCCAAAATTTCTTCTTTACTTAATGAGATAAATGGTGTAAAATAGATAGTGGATAGATTTACAAAAGGAGAGATTATTTTGAGGACGCGATTTGCCCCTAGCCCTACGGGCTATATGCATATTGGAAATTTGAAAACTGCGCTATTTGGGTATTTGCTGGCGCGGTCGATGGGCGGGGTTTTTGCTTTGCGCATCGAGGATACCGATTTGGCGCGGGAGGTGGCCGGGGCTACCGATGTGATTTATGATAGCCTGCGCGCTGCTGGGATTTGTTGGGACGAGGGGCCCGATATTGGCGGCGATTTTGGGCCGTATGTGCAGAGCCAGCGGAAAAGTAATTATTTGGAATTTGCTCGTGAATTGATTGGCAAGGGCGCGGCCTATTATTGTTTTTGTGACAAAGAGCGGCTGGCAGAGCTGGCGCGGGCGGATGGCGGCGGCATCGCATATGACCGGCATTGTGTGGGTTTGGCGGCGGAGGATATCGCGGCGAAACTGGCGCAGGGCGCGGCTTTTGTTGTGCGCCAGCTGATTCCGCCGGGCGCGACCACTTTTTCGGATGAAATATATGGAAATATATCTGTGAATAATAGCGAGCTAGATGACCAGGTGCTAATTAAATCCGATGGGATGCCGACATATAATTTTGCGAATGTGGTGGATGACCATTTAATGGAAATAACCCACGTTATCCGCGGGAGCGAATATTTATCCAGCGCGCCCAAATATACCTTGCTTTATCAGGCTTTTGGCTGGGATGTGCCTAAATATTTGCATTTGAATTTGCTGATAAATGATGATGGGTCTAAACTATCTAAACGCAGTGGGGATGCTTCTTTTCAGGATTTGGTGGCGGCGGGGTTTTTGCCTGCGGCGATTGTGAATTATATTGTTTTGCTGGGCTGGAGCCCGCCGGAAAACCGCGAGATTTACACCATGGCCGAGCTGGCGGATATTTTTGACATTCGCGGATTGAGCAAATCCCCCTCGAAATTTGATGAGGATAAATTGCGCTGGATTAACGGCGAATACCTAAAAGCCATGGATGCCGGGGATTTTTATGAAATGGCAAAAGATGAGCTGGCGCGGGTTGTTTCCCGCGAGGGGGCGGATTTGCGGCGTCTGGCGGGCATGGTGCAGGGGCGGATTTCTTTGGTTAGCGAAATAAACGAGCATTTGGATTTTATTGACAATTTGCCAAAATATAGTAATGACTTATATGTGCATAAGAAATCCAAATGTGATACAGATATTGCCAAAAAAGTATTAAACGAAATTTTGCCGGAATTGGCCGCGAGGGATGATTGGCGAAATGATGGGCTTTATGAGGCCATGTGCGATTTCGCCGCCCGGGCGGGGCTGAAAAATGCCCAGGTGCTTTGGCCTATTCGCACCGCCCTATCCGGCAAGGCCGCCACCCCCGGGGGCGCAAGCGAAATCGCCGATATTTTGGGCAAAGACGAGAGCCTTTCGCGAATTGAGATGGCCATTGGCCAATTAGGATAGATGTCAAAGGAGGAAAATTATGTCAGAGAAAAGCGGAATTATGTTGCGCAAGATTGTTAGTAATGTGGAAAAGGTAATTATTGGAAAGAGGGAGGCGGTGGAGTTGGCTCTTTGCTCTGCTTTGTGCCGCGGCCATGTTTTGATTGAGGATATGCCGGGGGTGGGCAAAACCAGTTTGGTTTCCGCCATTGCGAAATCCTTTGATTGCGGCTTTCGGCGGATTCAGTTTACGCCGGATATTTTGCCTTCGGATATTACTGGGTTTTCCATGTATAACCAGAAGACCAGCGAATTTGAGTATCATCAGGGGGCTATAATGACCCAGATTGTGCTGGCGGACGAAATCAATCGCACATCGCCGAAAACTCAATCATCCCTGCTGGAGGTAATGGAGGAAAATCAGGTGACGGTGGATGGGACTACATATCAGGTGCCGCAGCCGTTTATCGTGTTTGCGACCCAAAATCCTATTGAGTATCTGGGTACATATCCTTTGCCTGAGGCCCAGCTGGATCGCTTTTTTATGCGGATTTCTCTGGGGTATCCCACGGCGGATGAGGAAATGCGGATGCTGAATCGTTTCCGCCGGGAAAGCCCGCTAAAATCGCTAGAGCCTGTGGCGGACGGGGCGCAGCTGATAAAAGCCCAAGAGGAAGTCGCGGAAATTCATGTTGATGACAAAATAAATGCCTATATTATCGCGCTGGTCGGCGGCACGCGCACCCATGCGGATGTGGTGCTAGGCGGCAGCCCGCGCAGCTCGATTTGCCTATATCGCGCCGCCCAGGCCTGGGCTATGTATCACGAGCGGGAATTTGTTATTCCCGATGATGTGATAAAAATGGCTGTGCCGGTTTTGGAGCATCGGCTTGTGCTAAAGCAGGATGCGCGACTGAAACGATTAACCAGCCGGGATGTGGTGCTGGGCGTGATTGAGAGCCTAAAAACGCCGCTGTAATGCAAAGGCTTATTGAGCATTATATCGAGCGGTTTAAAATTTTCATTTCATTTGAATTTATTTTAACAGCAGGCTTGATTTGGCTATCTGCGCGGTTTTTTGATTGGTACAGTGGATTTTCCGAATTCGCTCTAATCGCGATTATTTTGCCAGTTTTCCTCATTTCCTTTGCTATTGGCGAGGCCATCCGCAGAAAATTTGGATTTAATTCGCTGTTTTATTACAATACAAAGGATGAAGTGATTCGTGAAAAAATTGCCGATTTAATGAAAAGAAATCCAAATATTTCTGCTAAAGATATTGCGAATGCCGTTGGCCTAGGTATTTTTCATACGGAGGCATATATTCGCAAATTAGATAATAAGGCATGAGGAGTTGGTGAATTGCTGAAAAACCGCATTGCTTATGGGATTGTTGTTGTTATGCTATTGCTTTTTGTTTATTTGTATGAGTCGGAAATGACTTATATGGCTTTGTATGCGGTGCTGCTTTTGCCTGTGGTTAGCTTTGTGCTGACTGTTATCAGCCGCCGCCAGTTTAGCATGGAGGAGGAGCTAACCCGCGAAAATATAGTGCGCGGCGAGGATGTCGCCTATATTTTTCGGGTGCGAAATAATAGCTTTTTGCCCTGCGCAAATGTGCGGGTGCGCTTTAAAGCCAATTCCTCCGCCATCGAAACCGATTTTCGGGATAAATATTTTTATATCGGGCCGCGAAAGGTGCGCGAGGATGTTTTTCGCATAAATGCCAAATATCGCGGGGTTTATGAAATGGGCGTTGCCAGTATTTTGCTTTATGATTTTTTGGGATTGTTTAAATTTGAACAATCCCATTCAAAGGTGCTGGCTCTAACAGTGCGGCCGCGGATTTTGCATTTACATAAATTGCCATTGGTAACGGCCACCCAGGGTTTAGACACCGCCAAAAATTTCACACAAGAGGAAGACTATTCGGAAATCTCGGATTTGCGCAAATATCAGCCCACGGATGGCTATAAAAAAATCCATTGGAAGGTGAGCGCGAAGCGGGGCGAGCTTTTGTCTAAAAATTATCAAGCACTAAAGCGCAATACGGCGGCTTTGGTGATTGACAATTTTATCGACGAACCCACCGAGGATGCGCTGGCCATGGAGGATGCCGTTATGGAGGCGGCGGTGAGCGTTTTGAGCCATGCCAGCCGGCTGCAATATTTGGTTTCCCTTCATTATATGGGCGGCTCGACCGCCGGCGGTAGCTTTGAATACCTCTATTCCGCCGCCAGCGCGATTCAGTTTGACAAATTGGATTTTGATAACTTTTTGCCAAATTTTGAAAAAATGCAAACTGATGCGGAAAATGTTGTGATATTTGCACAAAAAATTAGCGAGAGTTTGTATGCGTGTTGTGCATCTTTGCGGATATTTGGAAATAATGTCATTGTTTTCCATTTTGGCAAACATAATGCGGAGGAAGAGCGGCGTTTGCGGGAATTACAAGAATTACGAATAAACTGTATTAGTTTTGATGATATCAAGGCGGGAGGTGCTTAGGATGGCTGTTGTTCACGGCGACCATCAGGTTTTTGAGGATTTGCAGGCCACTCGGGACGAGGAGTTAAAAAATTCAAAATTTACCGATACTTTTATTTTGATGACGGCGGGCGTGATGCTTTCATGGAGCGCGCTAACCGCCATCATCAGCGCTACGGAATTTGCCCAGGACTATTCGCGATTATTTATTATGTGTTTTGTGGCGATGGTGGCGGCGCGTATTATATTAGCTAATAAATACACCCTGATTATCGCCGCCTCGATTTTGGGCGTGGCGGCATTGTTTGTATTAGTAAATCATATAAACCGGGGCTATGAGGAATACAGCATTTGGATGAATTGGGATTATTTTCTATCCAATATCATCCTATATATAAATGGACTGATTCCCCATGACCCGGCCTTTGAGGATGCCATAATAATGGCGATGGTTATTGGAATAACGCTATTGGTGGCATTATTTGGCTATGCGTTATTCAATTTCTTTTTGCTATTTGCCCTAGGCTGCTTGACCTTTGCATTATTATTAACAAGCGGATTTTTCACATTTCATTTGTCATTTTATGTATTTATTATCGCCAGCGCGGTTTTTTTGGTGAAATATCTAAACCAGCGAAATGACGAGGGAATGCGCGTAAATTCGCCATTTGCGATGTATGCCCTGCCCCTTGTGATTTTTTGCGTATTTATCGCGGGGGTCGCGCCAAAGCCCAGCGCGGGATTTTATGCCGAAATGCATGAACGCCTGATTCTGCGCCCATTTAATCGCGCAAATAGATTTTTGTATACTACCTTTCGCCCCGCCCATTTTGCCCTGCATCAAACGGGCTTTGGCGGCGGCGATGGGCGGCGGCTAGGCGGCGATATGACGCTGAATGAAAATATTTTTATGCGGGTTCGCACCGCCGATTCCATCTATTTGACCGGGGTTGTGCTGGATAGATACACCGGGTATTCTTGGGTGAATTCCCGCCCGGATGCTGCGCCGCTGGATTTTACTAGTTTTTCTCATAATTTGGAATGGTTTGAGCGGGCGAGCAGCACCCTGACCGCCGCAATAATCGGCCATCATTTGCGCCCGTCTTTTTCGCAGGGAATCCGCCATTTGGCCTTGATGGACGCGCTTTTTGATGTGGATGAATTTTTCGCCGCGGATTATTTGGAGGGCATTTTGGAATTGACCGGCCGACCCGAGGAGGTATTGCGGTATAATGCCATTATTCTAGCACTTGGCGATATGCAGGGCGATACATTTATCGAGCGATATTTGGATTATTTGCGAGTTACCCCGGAAACCAATGAGGTCGAGATTGACATATTAGATTTCCGAATATTTACCACATTCTATAATGGTATTTTGTCAAATATTACCACCGACGATTTTGCCCCGGATTTTTTGCGCGACCCGGGCGGCTCGATTACCTCCGCCGTCCGCATGCCGCGCCACGCCCGCTATACGGTGGAAATGTATGAGCTGCCCGCGCGGATTGATACCCGCTTTATTTTGCAAAACAGCCGCCCGGGTATTTTTCGCGACGCCCGCGCTGCGCTGCCCGATATCGCCGCCGCCGGCCTAGACCCGCTCCATTTCCATTTTGAAAATAGCCATATGCGGGTTTATTATCCGCTGATATTAGATTATCTGATAGACCGCGCCGATGAAATTCGTGAAGTTTATACCGCTCTGCCTGCCGATTTTCCCGAGCGCATCAGGGTTTTGTCGGAGCATCTAACGGCGGATGCGGCCAATGATTACGAGCGGGCGCGGATTTTGGAATCCTTTTTGCGCACATTCCCTTATACGCTTCAACCCGGTGCTAGCCCTATCGATCTTGATTTTGTCTATCATTTCCTTTTTTATGGACAGCGGGGCTATTGTGTGCATTTTGCCTCGGCTTTTGTGGTGATGGCGCGGTCTATCGGGCTTCCCGCCCGGTATATCGAGGGTTTTAATGTGGTTGGATTTATTGATGACGATGGATTTATTTATGTGGCCAATAGCCTGGGGCATGCCTGGGGAGAGGTGTATTTTGAGGGTTTTGGCTGGTATGCCTTTGAGCCTACCCCCGGCGGCGGACTTATTGGTGTTTTTGCCAATCCCGCAGCTCCGGGCTTTGTAGGGCGCGGCAATTGGGATGATGAATTTGGATATTATGATTTGGATCATTGGCTTGATATTGTTTTGCCAGGGCCGCTAAATCCTGTCGACCCTACCGCTGCCGCCGAATATGATTATAACGGCGTTTCGCGCGAAACTGTCGGGCTGGGCTCTGTGCTTTTGCGTTCGACCGCGGTGGTTGCCGGGCTGCTTTTGCTGGCTCTTTGTTTACGAGTTTTTCTAATATTTATGGCTGACAGAAAAGTGCTAAAAATGGATAATAATGGCGCGGCTGTATTTTATTTCCACAAGATGGTCGGGCTTTGTGATTTGTTTGACGGTGCTATCCGCATGAACGAAACTGCCATGCAGTTTGGCCGCCGCGTTGCCGGAAGATTCGGCTTTGATAGCGTTTCGATGGAGGGGGTTGCGGAGATTTTCAATCGCGCCCGCTATTCCGGCCGCGAAATTTCAAAAGAAGACCGGGATGTTTTGCGCAAAGCCACGGAGCATCTGGAGGCGCGCGGGCAAAAGCAAGCCGGGCCGTATAGTTATTTTGTTCACAAATATTTTTCATTCAAGAAATAGAGGTGTAAACTTTTGAAGCTGGTCGGGGGGCAATTGGCGGCGGTTTTGGCTGATGAGCGGGAAATTTTGGTTTCTGCCGCGGCCGGCTCGGGCAAAACCACGGTGCTAACGGAGCGGATTATGGAAATGATTTGCCGGGATAAAAGCCCCGTGGATGTTGACCGTCTGCTGGTTGTGACATTTACAGATGCGGCGGCAAAGCAAATGAAGGCGAAAATATCAGAAAAGCTAATCGCCCGGATGAAATCGCGCTTTGGCGACCCCCATTTGGCGCGGCAGGTGGCTTTGCTAAATCGCGCCCAAATCATGACGATTCATGCATTTTGTTTGACTGTTGTCCGCAAATATTTCCATATTTTGGATATCGACCCAGGCTTTCGCGTTGGAAGCCAGGCGGAGCTTGCTCTTTTGCGGGGCGAGGTGGTGGATGAGGTTTTCGAGCGGGCATATGTGGCCTATTATGAAAACGGCGAAAATCCGGCGTTTATCGAGGCGGCGCGGCATTTTGCCCCTAAAATTGACGATAGCAGTTTTAAGGAATTAGTTTTGCGAATATATGATTTTGCATGGAGCTGCCCAAATCCGCGGGCATGGCTGGATGAGCATATCGCGCAATACCGCTTGGAGAGCGGGATTGACGGCAGTCGCTGGTATGCGGATTTTTGTGTGCAAACAAATTTGGTGCTGGAAAACGCCATTGCGAATTTGGAGGAGCTGGCCGAGATTGCCGCAACTCCGGGTTTGCCACCGAAAAACCTAGAGCTTTTTGAGCGCAATATCGGCGATTTAATAAATGCGCAGGCCGCGCTGGCGCAGGGTTTTGCGGCTTTTTATGATGCGATGGATTTTGAGGCAGGCGCGCTTAGTTCCGCGAAAACCCGGCCGCAGGGCGATTTGTATACGGATGAGGAGCTGGCGGCGCGGCGCGAGCGGCTAAAAGCCGGGCGCAAACAGTATTTTACGGATGTGGTGCGGGAGATTCGCGAGGGCGCGCTGCAAAAGCCCCCCGCGGCGGCAGAGGCGGATTTGCAGGCTTGCCATCCTATCGCGGCGGAGCTGGGGCGGCTGGTGCTGGATTTTGCCGCGGATTTTGCCGCCGTCAAGGCCGAGCGAAATATGGTAGATTTTTCCGATTTTGAGCATTTTTGCCTGGAAATTTTAGGAAAAATGGAGGGCGGCGAGTTTATTGCCGGAGAGCTGGCAGAGCAGGTGGCGGCGCAGTTTGACGAGGTTTTTGTGGATGAATATCAGGATTCGAGCATGCTGCAGGAGCTGATTTTAAAGACTGTGGCGAGTGCCAGCCGGCGGTTTATGGTTGGCGATATCAAGCAGAGCATTTATCGATTTCGGTTGGCGCGGCCGGAAAATTTTATTAGTAAATTTAATACGTTTTCGCGCGAGCCAAATCCGGAAAACCCCGCCGAGCGGCTGATAAACCTATCCCAAAATTTTCGCAGCCGGGCGGAGGTGCTGGCGGGGATAAATTTCGTATTCGGTCAGCTAATGAGCCGCGAGGCTGGCGAGGTGGATTATGATGACGAGGCAAAGCTGATTCCCGGTGCGAGTTTTCCTGATTTTAACATTTCTGGAAAACGCTGTATTTTGCATATTGTGGATAAGGCGATGGATGGCGAACCCGATTCGGACGAGGAGGATGATGGGCAGGATTTAACCCGGGCGGCGGTGGAGGCGCGGGTGGCGGCAGGATATGTGCGAGATTTGATTTCCAAAAAATTCCAGATTTTTGAGGATGGGGAGCAGCGCGATATTCGTTTTTCTGATATTGTGATTCTTTTGCGGGCAAAATCGGCGGGCCCGATTTTTGTGCAGGAAATGAAAAACCTTGATATTCCGGCGATGTGCGAGGGGGATAATGATTATTTTAGCGCGACCGAGGTGCTGACAATCCTTGCCATTTTGCAGATTATCGACAATCCGCGGCAGGATACCCCCCTGATTTCGGTTATGTATTCGCCGATTTTCCGCTTTTGCGCGGATGAGCTTGTCGAGATTCGTATGGCGCGGCAAAAAGGCGATTATTACGGTGCTTTGCGGCATTATGCCGAGGCAGGCAGGGATGATTCGCTAAAGGAAAAAATTGCCAAATTTTTGGCAGAGCTAGAGAATTGGCGAGATTTAGCGGTTTTTCTACCTGTTTCCCAGCTGATTTTGACACTTTATGAACAAACCGGATTTTTGGATTATGTAGGGCTTTTGCTGGGGGGCAATATTAGGCAGGCTAATTTGAATTTGCTCTTTGAAAAGGCTGCCGAATTTGAAAAAACGAGCCTGATGGGTTTGTTTAATTTTATGCGATATATCGAAAAGCTGCAAAAGCGCAATTTTGGCTTTGAAACGGCGGCGGCGGCCAGCGAAAACGAGAATCTGGTGCGGATTATGACCATTCACAAAAGCAAGGGGCTGGAATTTCCTGTGGTGATTTTGGCGGATTGCGGGCGCAAACTGAATCTGCGCGATACCCAGGGGAATTTTTTGATGCATTGGGATTTGGGGATGGGTTTTCGCGCGGTGAAGGGGCAAATTATTAGTAATACTTTTGCGCGCCATGCCATTAGCGCGAGGATTCAGGCGGAGAGCCTATCCGAGGAGCTTCGCGTTTTATATGTCGCGCTAACCCGCGCAAAAGAAAAACTAATATTGATTGGGACAACTGACAATTATTTGAATAAATTGACAAATTATCAAAAAATTTCCAAATCAGACTTTTTTCAAATTCCTGCGTATGATGTGTTAAATGGAAAATCATATCTGGATTGGATGATAATGGCAATGATGAGAAATAATGGAGATTGGGAGGTAGTTTCGGGTAGCCCGGGGGAATCGCGGGCGCAAATACGGCAAAAACGCCAGAGCTATGCGGCTTTTGGCGAGATATTGGAAAAAATTGAAAATCACGAGCCAGGGCCGCAAATGGCGGAAATTCGCCGTCGGCTGGATTTTCGGTATGCCTATGAAAACGGGCTGGCCTCCCCCTCAAAAATGAGCGTTTCCGAGGTAAAGCGGCTTTATGAGCGGGAATTTTTGGGGGATAGTGAAATTTTTATCAACAAGCCCACAACCTTTGATTTGCCCGATTTTATGCGGGAAAATACCGGCCCTACCGCCGCCGAGCGTGGCGTAATTTTTCACAAAGTTTTGGAGCATCTGGATTTGGCGCAAACCAGTCTGGGGGATGATTTTATTCCGGATTTGGAAAATAAAGGAATTTTGCTGCCCGGCGAGGCCGCCCATATTGATTTATCGCGAATCGATAAATTTTTGGCAAGTCCCATTGTGGCGCGTATGCGGCGCGCCGAGCGGATTTATCGCGAGATGCGTTTTGCCATTGGCGTCGACCCCTGTTTAATCGATTCAAGGCTTGAAAATAGCGGCGGCGATATGATTTTGCATGGGGTTATCGATTGTATTTTTGAGGAGAGCGGCGGGCTGGTGATTTTGGATTATAAAACCGACCGCATTGGCGCGGGGGGCGTAAACGCCATAGCCCAGCCATATCGCGCGCAGATGATGCTTTATAAACTGGCGGCAGAGCGTATTTTTAACAAGCCTGTGAAAGAAATGCTGCTCTATTTTTTCAGTATCGAAGCTACGTATCAATTCGAGATGGGGTGAGAAAATGAGAGGCTTTTTTAGCCAACAACAATGGAAAACCTTTGTCTTTTTCCTAGTTTTGGGAACAATGGGATTTTTTGTATTTCGCATTATTTGGGATATCGATATTGTTTTTGGTTGGTTTGGCATGTTTTTTGCCGCGATTTCGCCATTTGTCTGGGGTTTCGCCGTGGCATATGTCCTCGAAATCCCCCGCGAGCGGTTTGAGGGGCTGCTCGATAAAACCCGCATCCCCCTCATTCAGGCGCGGCGGCGGGGTTTCAGCGTTTTGCTCACCTATATCGCGCTGGTTATTGTTGTGATTATTTTGGCGAGGATTATTATCCCGCCGATTTATGCCAGCATCACCGATTTTATCGCCTTTGTGCCTACTTTGATTTTGCGAATTCAGGAATTTTTATATGGACTTGATAATAACGAATCTATACCTATCAGCGGCATGGCCGATTTGATGGAGGATTTCGGGCTGGAAAATCTGCTGGGCTATCTGAGCCTGGAAAATATTACCGGCGCATTTGATGCGATTATGAATGTGTCCGGAATCGTATTCCGCATGGCTTTGGCCTTGATTTCATCCGTTTATTTTCTGATTGAGGGCCCGCGGATAAAGGAATTTTTCGCCCGCGTCTTGCGCGCCATTATGAATAGCCACACCCACGCGGTTTTTATGAAATACGGCCGCTCGGTGAATGAGTATTTCAAACGGTATCTGCGCTGCCAGGTGCTGGATGCGGTGATTCTTGGCGTTATTATGACAATCGTGACTAGTGTGATGCGTGTCGAATACGCGCTGGTTATCGGCCCTATGCTGGGCTTTGCGAATTTGATTCCATATTTTGGAAGTATTGTTGGTACGATTATTGCAATAATAATCATTTTTTTAACAGACGGCCCAACTCTGGGAGTTTTTGCCGCTGTTGTATTGTTTATTTTCCAGCAAATAGATGCAAACTTTATTTTTCCGCGGCTTTTGGGCGGGTCGATGAAGGTTAGTCCGCTGCTGGTAATAATTGCCATTGCCATTGGAAATTTCTATTATGGGATTATTGGCATGATTATCGCCACGCCGATTGTGACGGTGGGCAAAAATATTGTGGATGATATTTTGCAGCATATAGAGGCGCGGCGCGCCGGGAAAAAACCGCAAAGGAGGGCCAGCGATGCAAAGCAGGAAGCAAAAGAGGAATAGAATAATCAGCAGAATAATTGTGATTTTTTTGGTGCTATTATTTGTGCTGACGCCTGTTTTAATGTTCTTTGTTTAACGAATTCCGGTATTGACAAATTTTGCGAATCATGATATCCTTTAGTATGATAGACAAAGGAGGAGTGGTTTTATGAAGTTTCTTTTTGTGATTTGCGCGGTGGTTTTGGGGCTGGCGGCATGCGGCGGCCGGGCGGCCGAGGATAGCGTTTATGTGAATGTTGGCATGATGCGCGGGCCATCGGCTTTGGGGCTTTTGCATTTAATGGAAAATGCGGAAAGTTCTGGAAATAATTATAATTTCACAATCGCCGGCTCGCCGGATGAAATCGTGCCTTTGCTGGTTCGCGGCGAAATCGATATTGCGGCCGTTCCGGCAAATCTGGCGGCGGTTTTGTTTAATAATCCAAATTTGGAAATATCTGTCATTTCTATTAACACCCTTGGGGTGCTTTATATTGTGGATACGAGCGATAGTGTCGATAGTGTCGCGGATTTGGCGGGGCGCAGTATTGCGGCATTTGGCCAGTCCGCCACGCCGGAGTTTGTGCTGAATTTTGTTTTGCGGCAAAATGGGCTGGAGCCCGGGCAGGATGTTACCATAAATTGGCACGGCTCGAATGAGGAAATTGCGGCGGAGCTGGCCGCCGGGCGGGCTAATATCGCCATGTTTCCCGAGCCTTTTGTTACAACGGTGCTAATGCAAAATTCCGCCGCGCAAATCGCGCTGGATGTCAATGAGGAATGGGCGCGGGTTCAGCCGGATTATGGCATGGTGATGACGGCCACAATTGCGCGAAATGCCTTTATCGAGGCGCATCCCGACGCTTTGGCGACGTTTTTGACAGAAAATTCCAATAGCGTCGAATTTGTTAATGGCAATCCGGCCGCGGCCGCTGATATGGCGGTTTACCATGGGATTATCCCAAATCCGAATATTGCCGCAAATGCCATTCCGCGGTCAAATCTGGTTTTTTATACCGGCGATACTATGCGCAACTATTTAATGGGATTTTTGCGGGTTTTATATGCGGCAAATCCCGCGTCTGTTGGCGGCACTATGCCGCGCCAATGCTGCTTTTTCCATACCCCTTGATTGGAGGTAATTCCCAATGGGAGTTTCTTCCATTAGGTTTTTGAGCAAAATTTTTGCAATTTTAATTTGGCTGGCGGCATGGCAAATCGCTAGCCAAATTATTGACAATACACTATTACTGGTTTCGCCAATCGCCGTCTTTGCGCGCCTAATCGAATTAGCCGCGACAGGCGGATTTTGGCGCATTATCGGGCTATCCCTCTCCCGGATTTTGGGCGGCTTTTTGATGTCCTTGCTGGTGGGGATTATTTTGGCGAGCATTTCCGCCCGCAATCGCCTGATTTATATTATTTTGCAACCCCCCCTCACCATAATAAAAACCGTGCCGGTAGCCAGTTTTGTGATATTGTTAATTTTTTGGCTGGGCGGCGAGCGTATGGCTTTTGCCATTTCATTTATCACGGTTTTGCCCGTGATTTATTTTAATGTTTACGAGGGCATTATTAGCATAGACCCGAAAATCCTTGAAATGGCGGGGGTTTTTCGCATTTCGCCCCTGCGGCGATTGCGCCATATTTATTTTCCCCATGTGCTGCCCCATATTATCGCCGCGGCCAGCTCTGGCCTGGGCTTTGCCTTTAAAGCGGGGATTTCCGCCGAGGTTATTGCGAATGTGGGCAGGAGCATTGGTTTTTATTTGATGAGCGCGCGGCGGTTTTTGGTGATGCAAGACCTATTTGCCTGGACTATCGCCATCATTGTTATAAGCGTGACAATCGAGCGAGGGTTTTTGTGGATTTTGCGAAAAATTGCGAGGTAAAATATGTCAATTAGCCTTACTCATGTTTATAAATCATATGATGATGACAATGTTTTCACAAATCTAAATATTAGTTTTCCTCATAATGAAACCACGGTTATTATGGGGGCGTCGGGCTGCGGCAAAACCACGCTAATCAATATGCTGGCGGGGCTGACGGACTATGACCATGGGGAAATTTCGGGGATTGATTTTGAGCGGCTATCCATGGTTTTTCAGGAAGACCGCCTAATCGAGCATCTCAACGGGATTGACAATCTTTTGATTACCATGCGCAATACCCGCGAAAACACCCCCCGCGCCATGGATTTGCTAAATCGCGCCGGGCTGGGCGAGGATGCCAAAAAAATCGCGCGGGAATATAGCGGCGGCATGAAGCGCAGGCTGGCTCTTTGCCGCGCGCTAATGATTGAATTCGATTTTCTAATATTAGACGAGCCTTTTAAGGGGCTGGATGAAGACATAAAGCCCCGCATAATGGAATTGATTCGCGAGCAAACCGCCGGCAAAACTGTGCTAATAGTAACCCACGACCCCACCGAGGCGCGATTTTTCCGCTGTCCGATTATCCGGCTGGATGTATAGTTTTAGCCACTTTTGGCATAATAAGAAAAACTATGTCAAAAGGTGGAATTATTATGTTAAAGTTTTTACAAAAAGTAATGGTCGTTTGTCTTGTTATGTTATTGACAAGCCCCCTGACAATTTTTGCCAAAGAGCAAAAAAAGATGCCGATTTATTCTGTTGATACGGATAAAAAGGTGGTGGCGATTACCTTTGATGCGGCATGGGGCGCGGATGATACCGACCTTTTGCTGGAGATTTTGGCAGAGCATGAATGCATAGCGACATTTTTTGTTTGCGGATATTGGGCGAGCAAATATGCCGACCAGCTGAAAAAAATAGCCGCCGCCGGGCATGATATCGGCAATCATGGCGATTCCCATGCCCATGTGGCCAGCCTAAATTTCGACCAAAATCTGGAAGAAATCGCCCGCGCTCATCAGCGCGTCCGCGATATTTTGGGGCTGGAGATGGATTTATATCGCACGCCCTATGGCGAATACAATAATGTGGTGCTAGAGGCGGCCGAGCATTTGAAATATTATACGATTCAATGGGATGTGGATAGCCTGGATTGGAAGCGGCAGGGGGTTGATGCCATTGTGCGGCGGGTGCTCGATAGCAAATCGCTGCAAAATGGCTCGATTTTGCTATTTCACAATGATTTGCCCCATACGCCGGATGCGCTGCGGATTATTTTAAAGGCGCTGCGCGAGCGGGGATATGGCTTTGTGCCTGTATCTGCGCTGATTATGCGGGATAATTTTCGCCTAGACCATACCGGCCGACAATTTGCTCAATAAACTCTTTACATTTCCCCCAAATTGATGTATAATATATTAGGGAAAACTCATTTCAGATTTAGGGGGATTTTTTATGCATTTTGGATTGCTGGATAATTTAAAAGATACGACTTTAGAGGTGGATTTGCCGCTAGAGCTTTTTGCGACTTCGTTTAATACGGAGATGCCGCCAAAAGAGCCGGAAATCGACGAATTTGGCGAGCCTGTCGCGCCGAAAAATTTAGAGCCGTTTTTTTTGGTGAAAACATTTAAATGCCCGATTTGCAATACAGAATTTCAGGGCAAAGTGCCCCGGGAAACCAAAATGCGCCTAGATACCACAATCGAGCTGCGCCCGGTTTATTATGATATCGAGCCGCTTTGTTTTGATGCGGCTATGTGTGTGGTTTGCGGCTATGCCTCTTTGCGCACAAAATTTGAAACCCTGACAGACAAGCAGGTTGATGCTATCCGCGCCAATATCCGCCCAAATTATGTGCAATTTATGCCGCCGAGCTACCCTATCGAGCTAGACCATAAAATGGGCATTGAGCGGTATAAGTTCGCTTTGCTAAACGCCTGCATCAAAAAGGCCAGCCATGGCGAAAAAGGCTATATTATGATGAAAATTTCATGGCTATACCAAATTTTAGGCGATACGGAAAACGAGGTTCGTTTTGCGAAAACCGCCTACGAGAGCTTTGCAAAAGCCTATACTGCCGAGCGTTTCCCGATTTTCGGCCTGTCCGAGGGCACGCTAACATATCTGCTGGGCAATTTCGCATTCAAAAAAGGCGATTATTCCATGGCTTTGCGCCATATTGCCAATATTATTGTAAACAAAGATATGCCCGCCCGCCTGCGTGATTTGGCTCGTGAATTAAAAGACAAAATCACCGAAGCCAGAGGCGGAGATTCTAGCGACGAATAATCAGCACAAAATAAAAATCCGCGCATATCGCAAATCGATATGCGCGGATTTTGTATGCATTGATGTAGGGGCGGCCAATGGCCGCCCCTACGTGGTCGTGGGTATCCATAAGCCCAACCGCACACAATCCGGTCTTGAGGGTTTTATCAGTCTTTTATCAGTGGTTATCCGTGGTTGAAAAAATCCTTTGTACGTAAACGGATGCGCCAATGGCATTTTTGCAATTATCAACGCTATTTATCCACACCCAATATCCCCTTTTTCTGCAAATCTTGTTTCATATTTTGACAAAGATTTTTTTACAGCTTCTTCTGCGTTTATTTCCAATAAATCGCAAAGGGCAAGCAGGGAAAATAGGCAATCTCCTATTTCATCCTGCATTTGAGGGGTTTGCGCAAAGGGGGTTTTGCCGTAATCCGAGCCTTTGATTATCTCTTTGCCCAGCTCGCCTATTTCGGACACCAAATCAATATATCTCGCCTCTGCGCTGGTATGCAGATTGTATTTTGTTACAAAATCAGAAACCATTTGTTGCATTTAGCAACACCTCTCAATGAGTTTGTTAAATCAATCCGTATTTTTGCATTACTGTGCGGAGGATTTCTAAATTGGGCGGGGTTATGTCGGTTAGGGGGAGGCGGTGGCCGCCGGGGTTGTAGCCCATTAGGGCTAGGGCGGCTTTTGCCGGGATGGGGTTGTTTTCGATAAAAAGCGCGTCGATTAGCGGGATGGCGGATAGCTGGATTTTGCGAGCCGCCGCCCAGTCGCCCGCTAGGCAAAGCCGCACAATATCGGCGATTTGGCGCGGGGCGATATTGGCCATGGTGGAAATCACGCCCTGCGCACCCAGTGCCATCAGCGGCACAATTTCGATATCATTGCCCGCATATAGGGCGAAATTATCGTCGCAAATGGCGGCGATTCGCCCCGCCTGAGCGATATCATGGGCGGCCTCTTTTACCCCCACGATATTGGGAATTTTTGCCAGCTCGGCCATGGTGGATGCCTCCATATTCATGCCGGTGCGGCTGGGCACATTGTAGAGAATAATCGGCAAATCCACGGCCTTTGCGATTGCGGTATAATGGGCAATCAGGCCGCCCTGGGTGGCGCGATTATAATAGGGGGTGACAATCATCAGCCCATCAGCCCCGGCTTTTTGCGCGCCGCGGGCATTGCTAATGGCGGTATCGGTGGAATTCGCCCCCGTGCCGCCGATGATTTTTGCGCGTCCGGCCGCGGTTTTGGCGGCGTGGGCGATTAGCTCGTTTCGCTCATCCGCGGATAGGGTGCTGCCCTCGCCGGTTGTGCCGCAAACAATAATGGCCGCAGTGCCATTTTCAATTTGGAATTCAACAAGCCGGGCAAACTCGGCGAAATTAACGGATTTGTCCGCATTAAATGGGGTCGCAACCGCAACCCCGCTTCCTTGATATAAATACATTTTCTATATCCCCCTATTTGATAATATTTCGGCAATTTGCACAGCGTTTAAGGCCGCGCCTTTGCGCAGATTATCGGCGCAAACCCACATATTTAGGCCATTTGGCACAGATTCATCCCGGCGGATTCTGCCGATAAAAACCTCATCCCGCCCAGAAATTTCCAGCGGGGTGGGATAGCCATCATCATAAACCACAACACCGGGGGCATCGCCCAAAATCCCGCGCAATTCATCCATTTCAAAACTATGCTCAAATTCCAGATTTATGCTAATGCTATGGCCATTTAAAACCGGCACACGGCAGCATGTGGCGGTGATGGCGATATTTGGCGCATTTAAAATTTTGCGGGTTTCCTCTATCATTTTCCATTCCTCGCGGGTATAGCCATTTGTCAAAAATGTGTCAATATGCGGAATAACATTTCCGGCGATAGTGGTTTGGAAATATTTGGGATTTTCACCGGCGAGGGTGGCATTTAAATCATCAATGCCCCCCTGCCCCGCGCCGGACACGGCCTGATATGTGGAATAAACGACCCGCCGGATTTTATATTTGCTATGCAGGGGTGCTATGGCGGCGACGGCCTGAATTGTGGAGCAATTGGGATTTGCGATAATATTGGCATGGCCATCAATCGCCCGGGGATTAACCTCCGGCACAATCAGCGGCACGGCGGCATCCATCCGCCATGCGGACGAATTATCAATAACCACAGCACCCAGCCCCGCCAAAATCGGGGCATACTGCCGCGAGATATCGCCCCCGGCGGAAAACAGGGCAATCTGGGGGACATCGCCATCAAAAGCCGCAACCGACAGCTGCTCGACAACAACCTCCTCGCCGCGAAACAAAACAGGCAATCCCGCCGACCGCGCCGAGGCCAAAAGCCGCACCCGCGAGCAAGGAAAGCCCCGCTCCTCCAAAATCGCCAAAATGCTGCGCCCCACCAGCCCCGTAGCCCCAACAACCGCCAAACTAATCCCCGCCATAAAATCACCCCGAAAAAGTCTAATATATCCATTATATTGCGAATCGCCAGTTTTGTCAACAAAAATTATGAAGCGGCTGCGGACAACCACCAAAAACCTATGCTTGACTTTTGTCGAACTAAGGGGTATAATGAAAGTTGTTGGATTTGTTTAAAATTTTGCTATGTTTAAGGAGAATGTGGAAATGATGAAAAGTGTGTCGTTTTTTGTGGGTGTGATTATTGCCTCGCTGTTTTTGGCGGGGTGCGGAGGGCAGGAGTCGCAAGGGGCGCAGGAATTTGCGCAATTTGAAGACAGAGCGCAAACTAACTGGCCAACTCGCCCTGTTACGATTGTTGTGCCGTTTCCTGCGGGCGGAGATACGGATTTTTATGCGCGCACCTATGCGGGTTTTTTGCAGGAGCTTTTGGGACAGCCTTTTGAGGTTGTGAATGTCCCTGGTGAGGCGGGCACATATGGCGCAACCCAGGTAAGCCGCGCAACGCCGGATGGCTATACCGTGCTATTTTACCATACCGGCAATTTGTTTGCCAATGTAATAGCGGGCGCGACTACCCTAAATTACAGGGATTTCGCCATTTCTAATATTGCCAATTTTGATGATTCATTCACATTGATAGCCGCAGCCCATATGGGCATCGCTGATGCGGCCGATTTTTTGCAACAGGCTAGGGCTAATCCCGGGCGTTTCCGGGTGGCCGCTACTGTTCCGGGTTTTACATTCTTTTGCCTGCGCAGCATGGAAATCGCCGGGGGTTTTAGCGTTACCCCTGTCAATGTGGCGGGTGCTGGCGTGATGGCGCAGGCTATTCGCGATGGCATAGCGGATTTTGCCGTAGGCCCACACGCGCTTTTTCGCGAGGGTATTGCAAATGGCGAGTTTGTGCCGCTGATGGTAAGCTCGGAGCGGCGCAATCCAAATTTCCGCTATGTGGCTACTGTTGAGGATATGGGGCTAACGGGTGCTGCCATAGGCTCGGCCTATTTCTTTGCTTTTCCGCCGGGAACTGATGAAGCTATTTTACATAAACTGTCAGACACAGTAGCGCAAATCCAATTTAATAGCGCCTATATCTCCGCTATTCAGGATGCCTTTGATGCGCGGCCATTTTTCCTGCCCACCGCCGCTGTGCATGGGTTTTTGCAGGAAGTTTGGAACGATTTATATCGTTTGGCTGATTATCTTGACCACTAGGAGGTATGGCTCATGAGAAATATTAGAATAGGGCGCAAACTCGCCATAGGCTTTGGTTTGCTGATGATATTTATTATCGCGATAACCGCGCTGGGCGTTTTCAGCGTTTTGCAGGTAAACAGAAATTATACATATGTGCTGGAATATCCTAGCGAGCAATACTCTAAACTGCGGAATTTAGAGGTTAGCCTGGTGGATTTGCGGCGGATTGTTACGCAGACATCATTTATGTCGGGCAATACGCCGGCTATCAATGCGCTGCAAAGCGAGTTTGATGCCACCTATCGCAGCATTAGAAATGCTTTGGCGGAATATGCTTTTAGCCTTTCATCGGATAATGAAATTAGCGAAACAGACCGCAATTTATTTCTGATGCAGGTGAGCTATTTAGAGCGGCTGATTTATGATTATTTGCGGCATGTTACCACGCCTACTTTTGTAGCGGCGCGGGCTGATAATTTTAATCAGGTATCTGCTTTGCTTCCTTTGAATACGGCCATTAGCGAGGATATCGGCGCGCAGTTTCAGGCGATTTTTGCCCAAACGCAAAACCGCATGGCCACCATTGGCGGCGAAACGTCCAGCGTTGCGCAAAATACCGTGTTTATCGTTATCGCCCTTGCGGTTGTTGCGATATCTTTGAGCGTGCTGGTATCGGCGGTGATTACCCGCAGCATTACAAAACCTATAGGCGAGGTGGTTTCGGCTTTGTCTGATGTGGCAAATGGCAACCTAAATGTGAATCTGCAAGCCAAAAGCACCGATGAAACCGGCGTTTTGGCACAAAATACCGTTCGGCTAATCGCCACATTGCACGAGCTAATGGGCGATATAAACCATATGGCCGATGACCACGATAAAGGCGAAATCGAAACCGCGCTAGATACAAAAAAATTCTCGGGAATGTATAGCGATGTTGCCGGAAAAATCAATTATATCACGGGTAGCTACATAAAACATATGCTTGATTTATGCGGTGTTTTGGATAAATTTGGCGATGGTGATTTTAATGCCGATTATGCCACATTGCCCGGGAAAAAAGCGGCCGCAAACAAAGCTATCGAAATTTTGCGCGAAAATATGAAAGCCATCCGAAATGGCATGGGTGCGCTGATAAAGGCCGTGGGCGATGGGAAAATAGATGCCGCGGCAGATATCGGCCAGGATTTGAGCGAATGGTCAAAAGAGCTGCTAAATGGCATGAATAATATGCTAGGCGTAATCGCCGCGCCGCTAGAGGAAATCGAATCGTCGTTTTCCGAGATGGCAAAGGGTAATTTTGATGTGCAGGTGAGCGGCAATTACCGCGGCACATTTAATAGCGTTAAAGAAACTGTCAATGCTACTAATAAGGCGACTTTGGTATATGTCAATGAAATTGCCGAGGTGCTAAATTCTATTGCAAATGGCGATTTGACTGTGAAAATAAACCGCGATTATATGGGCTCATATGCCCCAATAAAAGCGGCTTTGGGCACTATTTTAGGCTCGCTCCACAAAACCATGTCGGATATTTCGTCTGCATCCGGTCAGGTTTTATCGGGGGCGCGGCAGATTTCAAATAGCGCGGCGGAGCTGGCTAATGGCGCGCAACAGCAGGCAAGCTCGGTGGAGGAGCTAAATGCGACGGTGGATATAGTAAACCAGCAAACCCGCCTAAATGCCGAAAGTGCGACGGCCGCGCGCGAGCTTTCAAATAGCGCGACATCCAATGCGCAGCAGGGCAATGTGTCCATGAAAGAAATGCTGGCGGCGATGGTGCAAATCAAAGAATCGTCGGCTGATATTTCAAAGGTGATTAAAGTCATTGAGGATATTGCTTTTCAAACAAACCTGCTCGCGCTAAATGCCTCGGTGGAGGCCGCGCGGGCCGGCGAGCATGGCAAAGGCTTTTCGGTTGTGGCTGACGAAGTGCGAACCCTAGCGGGACGCAGCCAAACATCGGCAACAGAAACCAACGAGCTAATCGCAACATCAATTAACCGCGTTGACAATGGCTCTCAAATAGCCGAGGACACAGCCATATCCCTAGATACAATCGTCACCAATGTAAACGAAGTTTCGGCAATCATTACAAATATCGCAACCGCCTCACAAGCACAAACGAAGGCCATCGCGCAAATAAGCGAGGGGCTTTCCCAAATCTCCAAAGTAACCCAAAGCAATTCGGCCGTTTCCGAAGAAACAGCGGCAGCATCCCAAGAGCTGAATTCACAGGCCGAAATGCTCCGGCAATTGGTATCATATTTCAAACTGTAAAATTATTCAGGGGGGCGGCCAGTTTTGGCCGCCCCCCTATATATTTCATAGGTGTATTTACTATTGAATTTTAGTTTTAATGCGATAGCGTTTTTCACCTTGAAAAATCATTTTCACAATAATTGCAATTAGTGCGGGAATGTAAGCTAAGATAAAGATTACAGCGTACTCATATATCAACGCTGACATTAACGCCGTAAACAAAAATCCTATACCCATCATAAGTAAATGCCAACCTATATGTTTACGAAGTTTCTCGTCATCATATTTTCCCTCTTCATACCCCGACATCATCATAATAGCAGATTTGAAAGCTAAAAATAAAATGCCTACGACAGATAAAAGAATACCGACAATGGCAAATGTTATTATTGTTCCGCTCATAGTGGCATCTCCTCGTATGGGGTCAATAAGATGATGTCATGCGGTTGGGTCTATAGATGCCCGCAACTCGTAGGGGCGGCCATTGGCCGCCCGATATCCACATGCGATATACTCCGCAAAAACTATGTAGCCCCAAAATGCCGCTGCCCCGGTTTTGACTCCCAGCATATACCAGGGGGGTTGCCTCACCGCGGCCTCTGACTTCCCCTGCCCCAAAAGTCTGGCTTTTGAAGGGAATTATGAAGGGGCCTGTCATTGCACCGCGAAATTTGGCATCCCGAGTCGAAATTTGTGGTTCAAAACTAGGGCTGGCGAACATCTCAGGGATTTACATTAAATACTGCTACTTTGTGATAATACCATTATACACGAAACCATCCGCTAGGTCAATAGAAACTGTGATATCCGAGTGAATTAAATTTATCACCGGAATATTGCAGATTAGCAGAGGTTTGCGCAGGGCTTGGCAGGCGATTTGGGCATGGGTATGGTCGATGGCTAGGTCGGAGCCCACGATTACAGCACCCGCTTTACGGACGTGACCAATCATGGATTCGTCGGTGGTGGTGGCTACCAAAATATCGCCCTCTTGGAAAATGCGGTGCATAATATCCTCGGAAGGCTTTGCCACAAAGGTTTTGCCGACAATCACATTTTGGCCGTCATTGACATGGCCGATTCCCCGCGCCAAAACATCGCCAACCACCTGCACCCGCATCATATTGGTGCTGCTGGCAACGCCAATAGGCAAGCCAGCGGTAACAACCACCAAATCGCCCACTTTTGCAATGCCGGTATCCTGGCTGGCTTTTGTGGATAGCTCGAAAATATTGCCATCATGGATTTCCATTGGGGGCAAATATGGCACAACCCCCCAAACCAACGACATTTGCCGCCAAACCCGCACATCATGCGCCATGGCGATAATCGTGCATTTTGGGCGGAATTTTGAAACCATGCGCGCCGTAAACCCGGTTTGGGAGGGGGTTATGATGCATGCGGCCTTTAAATCATCCGCGGTGGCGCAGGTGGCATAAGTAATAGCATTGGTAACATTTACCACATTATGGCGGCGGCGATAATTCAGATGGATATTGTAATCAAAGCCATCCTCGCTTTTGCGCGCAATGCGATCCATTAGCTCAACGGCCTCGATGGGATACGCGCCTTTTGCAGTTTCGCCGGATAGCATAATGGCATCGCTGCCATCATAAATGGCATTGGCCACATCATTAGCCTCAGCGCGGGTTGGGCGCGGGTTTGAAATCATGCTCTCGAGCATTTGGGTGGCGGTAATAACCGGCTTGCCGGATAGATTCGACATTTTAATGAGCTGTTTTTGCACCAGCGGCACTTCCTCCGGCGGTATTTCTACCCCCAAATCGCCCCGCGCCACCATTATCCCATCCACAACCTCCAAAATCGATTCGATATTGTCAACACCCTCACGATTTTCGATTTTGGCGATAATGGCAATGCCGCTGCCCCCATTATCCTCCAAAATCTGGCGAATCTCCAAAACATCTTTCGCGCTGCGCACAAAGCTGGCCGCCAAAAAATCCAGCCCATGGGCGATGCCAAATTTTATATCATCAATATCTTTTTCTGTAATCGCGGGCAGATTTACCTGGGAATCCGGCAAATTAACCCCTTTGCGATTGCCCAGCTCGCCGCTATTTTCGACGGTGCAAATAATATCAGACCCGCTAATTTCCTTTACCCGCAGGCTAATCAGCCCATCATCCACCAGCACCCGCGCGCCCACAATCAAATCCCGCGGCAAATCCTTATAATCCACACTAACGCGGGTTTTATCCCCGGCCACATCCTCGGTAGTCAGGGTAAAAGTATCCCCGGCCACCAGCTGCACATCCCCTCCGGCAAATGTCCCCAGCCGAATCTCGGGCCCCTTTGTATCCAGCATAATAGCCACAGGCAGCCCAGTATTTTTCCGCGCCTGCTTAATATTCTGCACAGTCTTAAAATGCGACTCATGGTCCCCATGGGAAAAATTTATCCGCGCCACATTCATCCCAGCCCCAATGAGCCTCTCCAACATAACCACCGAATCCGTAGCCGGCCCAATAGTAGCAACAATCTTAGTCTTTCTCATATTGTACCCCCTTATCCAATTTCTTTATTTAATTTTTATCCAACTTTCATTAAATCCAACCTGCTTCAAAGTTTTTTGAAAATCTAGCACGGGCGGTTGTTTAACCGCGAATTTAATAATAGATGCCGGAATATCATATAAAACCGTAAATTTCGCCCCATGGGGCTGCCATGTAAAACAATGTTTCTCTGTTGCCTTATTAAAACCCTCAAGATTGCCATTTGAATTTGCTCGCCATTCATAATCCGATGTAGCATATCTATAAAACATCATGCTCGAAAATAGGCTTGTCTTTATTATCTCTTAATCTTGGCCGTTGCATGCAATGCCTCCTTTAATACCGCCTTTATCACATTTACAGGCACAGCATTACCCGCTTGTTTTCGCGTTTGGCTATCATTGCAAACAATTTGAAAACTATCGGGGAAGCCTTGTAATCTTAATAGCTCGCGGGGCGTTGGTCTGCGTTTGCCGTTTATCAAAAGATAATTATATGATGCGCCCGCCCGCAATGCGCAAGAATAGAGATAGCTGGTAATATTTCCGGCTTTATTTTCATGCCATATTCCTGGGTTATATTGGCTAATATGGATAATCGCTCGTTTTTTAACAATGCGCTCGCTGGCAAAATATTTGGGGGCTATTTCATTTTCCGGCTCTAAAATATCTTCGAGCCTGCCGACATCCGAGCCATTTGGAAAACAAAAATCCGCATTGTGATTAAGAAAGCCAACAATAATAGTGCGCTCGCGCTTTTGGGGCAGACCAAAATCAAGAGCATTTAAAACCCGCCAAAACACTTTGTATCCAATATTTTCCAAAGTAGCGATAATAGTTTGGAGCGTAGCCCCTTTATTATGGGTACTAAGCTGCTTAACATTTTCGAGAATAAACATCGCGGGGGTTTTCTTGCTTAAAATACGCGCGATTTCAAAAAACAGCGTTCCCCTAGCATCATCAAAGCCTTTCATCTCGCCAATAATAGAAAAAGGCTGACAGGGAAAACCCGCAAACAAAATATCATGGTCGGGAATTTCGCTATCGCATATTTTGGCAATATCGCCATGGGGGGCAGGTTATAATTTGCGGCATATGCTTTTTGCGCATCAATATCGATTTCGCTGGCAAAAACGCACTCTCCGCCAAGCGCCATAGCAGCCTAGTGAAAACCGCCTATGCCTGCAAATAAATCAATAAATGTAAAGCAGGCCATAAAATTCACCCCCTATTCGCAATTTAAATCGACAGCATTTTGATAATATCATATAAATCATTGCTATATGGTTTATTATACGACAATGCATCGCCTACGTCAATATCCAGATATTCATTATTTTTGTGGATGATTACGCGGTTGCGCGCGCCGCTCATAAAGACTTCTACGGCGCGGTGGCCCATTAGCGAGCCATGCATGCGATCTAGGGCTGTGGGCGAGCCGCCGCGCTGGAGATGGCCCAAAATGGTGGCGCGGGATTCGATGCCCGTCACCCGCTCGATGGCCTCGGATAGGGGGCGGGCGCAGCCCTCGGCCCCTTCGGCCACCAGCACCAGATTATGGCGTTTGCCCCGGCCGCGGTTTGTCATTATTTGGCGAATAACCGCATCCGTATCCACCACCGGATTTTCGGGAATAACAACCTCCTCCGCCCCGCCGCTAATGCCGCACCAAAGGGCAAGATAGCCGCAATTGCGCCCCATTACCTCAACCACGCTAACCCGCTCATGGGCGGCGGATGTATCGCGAATGCGATTGATAGCCTCCATCCCGGTATTTACGGCAGTATCAAAACCAATAGTATAATCCGACGAAGGAAAATCCAAATCAATGGTGGCGGGTATGCCGATAATATTCACGCCGCGCGCCGCTAGCTCGCTAGCACCCGTAATAGAGCCATCGCCCCCCACCACAATCAGCACATCCAGCTGCAAAACTCGGCAAACCTGCGCCGCATGGGCCAGCCCCTCGTCGGTATGCATTTCCTCGCATCGCGCAGTATGCAAAATAGTGCCGCCGCGGTGGATAATATCAGAAACATCCTTGGCCGCCATGGTAATAAAATCCGCGGCCATCAGCCCATCATACCCGCGCCGAATACCCAAAACCTCGATATCATAATGCATAGCAGTCCGCACAACCCCGCGAATACAAGCATTCATCCCCGGCGCATCCCCGCCGCTAGTCAAAAGCCCCACTCTCTTTTTCTCATTACCAATTCGCATAAAATCACTCCTCGTATTTAGAAAGCTCAATAATTTTTTTACTAAACAACAAATTTATATCAAACAACGACAATACGTTCAGCCCAACAACCCCTGTATTAAAACCCTCGGCCGGGAATGTATGCGCATAAACCAATACGTTTTCTAGCGTAATTCCGCCAATCATAAGCCTGTCGATTATAACCTCATTAACATTCTCAACCCCGCTCGCCGTAACGATTTGGCGAATTTTTCCATTATGTACATCATATCCTAGGTCAATTAGAGTGTTTTTCGAGATGGTCGTCACAGAAGCCCCGGTGTCAAATGTCAAAAGCCCGGTTCGGTAATCGGATAATGTTTTGTCCCAAATGTCAATATATACCATTAAATGCATGCCTACCAATTGCATATCCAGCCGGCTTGTTTTCATTATAAAAACGCAACCCCCTCCGGTATTTTCCCCGCATATCCCACAAAAGAAGGGCCTCGCTTTTTCTCGATTAGTGCCATGCGCTGATAAAGCTCGCCTTGCGATTTCGCCGCAAGCAAAACCTCGCCACCAATAATTGAGCCATGCTCGTTTTTGCGGCAATTTACCATATATATCCATTGTCCATCATATTTTTCCTGAATATCTTCCATGGTCATATACATAAAATCCCCTCCATTCAATGTGGATTGCCCGTCTTGCAATTTGGGCATTTTGGATAATCCATATCATAATTTTGTTTGCAGGCTGGGCAATTGATTTGGGCGATGCGGTTGCCGTCCTGCTCGCCGCCGCTTGGGGGCGTGTTTATAATGCGCCGCGCCTCGATTATGCCATTTTTTACCGCGGCTTTAATTATTCGATAAAATATATACAAACTCAATATGGATAATCCAATCAATATCAATAATGCAGCCCCACCCATAACGAATCCTCCTCCTGTAGGGGCGGCCATTGGCCGCCTATATCAAAAACCCAACAGTCAATAATAATAACGCAAAAAATATCCCAATACTAGCAGAAATGCCCCTAAACGAAAAATCCAATTTCCCCACCAATGCAGGCAGGGGGTTTGTGATTTTTAATTTGCGGCTGATAAAATAGCCCACAATTAGGCTAATGGCAAACAATCCAATTTTTTCCAAATAGCCCCGGGTGCTGACTGTAACATCCATGCCAAATAAAATCTCCACAAGCTGCTGGCCGCCTAGGCCAAAAACCAAACACATCGCCGATAAAATAATTGTAACAAATTGTTTGTATTTGTCTTTTTGGATAGCTTCGCCCTTTAGCTGTTTTGGTTTTTTGCCAAAAAGCATTTGGGAATATTTCAGGAAAACTAATATCGTGCCTAGATTTATTAGTATCATTAAAATAAACACCGGGGTGGAGGCTTGGGTGGATATGAAATACTTTGATATGCTGCCATTAAATAGGGGCGCGCCAATTATTCCCAGTATTGCCAAAATTTGGGATATGCCAATAATTTTATCCTGTCGCCAAACGCCGCTAATTGCGGCAATATCGCGGGTATTGTATATTTCGCTAATCATGCCCGCGCCAAAAAATAGGGCAGCCTTAAATAGGGCGTGGTTGACAATATGGAAAAGCGAGCCGGCCAGCGCATAATCATTATATTGCTGGCTTAGGCCAACTAGTATCAGCCCCACCTGCGCCACCGACGAATAGGCCAAAAGCAGCATAATATCCTTTTGCGCCAAAGCCATGATAACCCCAACAATCCCTGTAATTATCCCAACAACCAAGAAAAATTCATGGGCAGCTATCGCGCCGAAAACCTCCTGAAACCGGATAAACAGATAAATCCCGGTTTTAACATGGATGGCGGAAAGTATCGCGGCGATAGAAATAGGCGCGCGCGGCACACCCGAAACTTTCACAAACCAGCTGGAAAGGGGCAAAATGGCGCATTTAAAGGCGATGGCCGTCATTATCAGCGCATAGGGCAAAGCCAGCTGCGCCTGCTCCATATTTTCGATAATCCGCGCCGCCGCCTCCATATCCAGCACCCCAGTTATCATATAAATATACCCCAGCCCAAATAGATAAAACTGCACCGCTATAATATTTGACATCAAAAATAGCATGCCATCATACATATTGCGTTTGCCATGGCTATACATCAAAAGCACCGCCACAATCACCGTGGCCACCTCTATTAGCACAAACACATTGAAAAAATCGCGCGTAAGGAATAGCCCGATTAGCGCGCCCTGCCAAATAAATAACAAAAACCAATATAAATTCGACCGGTCTTCCTCATGGCTATAAATCGCGGCGCATAAAAAAGTCAGGGTGGTTAGCAAAACAAATACCGCCGATAAAGCATCAGCGCGCAAATATATCCCCGTATATCCCCGGAAATTTCCAATATTTGTTAAAACCTCGCCGCCCTGCGCCTGAATAAACAAATAAACCGCCGCCCCAGTCAGAGCCAGCTGCCCAACAAAAGCAATAAAACGCCCGGTTTTCCGGTCGGAAAAAAAATACAGAAAAACCGCTAAAAGTATGGGGGCGATTACATAATAAGTTAGCATTTTTGTGACTCCTTATGCGGCTTTGTCGGAATACTGAACAACAGCGATTTCCGCCAAAGAATCTTTTAAATCATCAACAATTTGCTCCAGTCTTTCGCCAACACTAAAATCATAAACGATTTCGCCGCATTGTGTGCATTTATGGCAAGGCACATTGCGAATAACCACAATACATGTTTTCAAATCGGTAAAATCAGAGGTGGTATCATTTGCCATATTTCCTTTGCAATGCAAACATCTCATTTAAAACACAACCTTTCGGGTTTTAAAATCATTTTCCCAAATATCAATAGATGGGACATACGCCGTCAAAAGAAAAGCCAGACTATCATCAACCCCGATGGCAATATGTAGCGGAGCACCATTATGAGCGCGCCCGAATATCAAAACACTAGGAAGCGGATGGTCGTCGAGAATCTGTTCAATAATTTCGCCTGTGAAAAGAGCAGATTTAACATCGGCATATCGAATGCCACGCTCTTTTAAGCGAATTTTAAAATGCTCGGTAAATTTTACGGCATTGCCAATAAACATAGCACGAATGCTTTCGATGTCAAACATTTTTATCCCCTTTTATCCCTATTGATTTTCCATACTGGCCTTGCGGACGGTGGCCCAGTCGGTGCTGCGGTGTTTGCGAAATAGGGAGATTACCATGACGATATTGATTGCGGTAACGCTTAGGCCGATTATTATCGCCGTAATCATTAGGGCCTGGGGCAGGGGGTCGGCTAGATTGTCATAATAGGCGAGATTTTCGCCGATAGGCGGCAAAAGGCCGCCCCGCGCGCCTAGCCCCAGAAAAAACATAATAACCGCGCTTTCCATCAAAACCGTAAAGATTATTGATTTTATCATATTGCGGGTGATTATCGCGCCATATAGGCCGATAAAAAACATGGCAATAGCCGCGATTTCGATTGTGTTAAAATTGTCAAACATAGCTCGCTCCTTAATCCATCCGCTCTATGGCGATATATCGATAAAATAGGATAATAAAGCCGCACGTGACTTTCATCCCTATCAAAAAATTCATAATCATTAAATAGCCATCCTGAAAAACATTCATATAGCCCGCCGGGAATTGATTCATCATCCCCAAAAATACCACAAACATAGCCATCACAACAGTAACGACAAATACAATTTCTTCCAATTTAATAACCTTGATAATCGGCACATCATAAATATTGTAAACCATATAGCGGCAGATGAAAAATGCCGCAATGGCCAGCCCGCCCTGAAATCCGCCGCCGGGGGAAATATGGCCGTTTGCAATAAGATAAAAGCCAAATATTACCAAAAGCGGGCAGATTATGCGGATGGTAAAAACTGCCATGCCCGAGGCGCGGATTTCCGATAGCCTTCCATGGCGAACCTCGGTAACAGTATGCTCTGACATATGAATAACCGCAACCACGCTAATAACCAGCACCAAAGCCTCGAAAACAGTATCAAAAACCCGATAGCCCAAATATATCGCGCCCACCGCATTTTCGCCGCCAATATCCGCCATAAAATAGGTGATATACTGGTCTTTGAGATAGGTATTTGGCTCGATATCAGGGATAAAGGCGACAAATAGAGCAAAAAGCCCAGTGCAAAAAATCGCCGCCGGCAGATTTGCCAAAGAATCGCGGAATTTCGTTTTTAAATTGCGCCGCGGCGGCACGGTTTCATTGCTCGCGCCCAGCCCGTAATATTTTTCAAAGCAAACAATAAAGAAAACCGTGGTAAATGCGCCTATGGCCGCCTCCGCCATAGCCACATCCGGCGAGCCCAAAAGCATAAAAATGACACTTGTTACCAGGGAAAAAATTCCAAAATATACAAATATTCGGATAACGCGCCGCTCGCGGATTATGCAAAGGGCGGCGATTATCCAAAAAGCCAGCATAAACTCAATCAAAGCCTTTCCTCCTCTTGCAGCGTAATTCGCTCGGCAATGGCGGTTTCTTGGGCATCCTGCTGCGACCTATGGCCGGAGCTATAGGCCGAGCGCGCCAAAATATGGGAGACCAGCGGATTTAAAATCAGCATAATAACCACAATCAGCGCCAGTTTACCCGTGAAAAATGAAAGGCCATGGCGCAGCATTAGCCCCAGCAATACCGTTAACATTCCAACCGTATCGATTTTTGATGCCACCAATATACGCGGATAAAAATCGCGAAAACGAAATATGCCAATTACCCCAAATAGCATAAAAATCAATCCAATAATTACCAGCACATGGCTGGCAATATATACCACCTGTGCCATTATTCCCCATCCTCCTCTTTCTTTTTCTTATCCGCCATCAATCTATCATACAAAAATAATGCCACAAAAATAGTGCCGATAAAGCCGGACAGGGCATAGATTATAGCGAAATCCAACAGATTTGATGAATCGCTAACAGAGGCGAAAACGGCGATAATCAAAATGATTTTGGTGGAAATCAAAGACATGCCTAAAACGCGGTCCCAAATAGACGGGCCGCGCACAACACGTATAATATAAACGAATAGGAATATTAGCAAAACCCATAATGCGTACATATGGCACCTCAATCCTTTTCAGCCTTTAATAGCCAACGCTCCATATCGCCTTTTAAAGCCTCGTCCCGCTGCTGGGTTGTTAGGATTTTGCGCGGGTCTTTTAGCCAAAGGAGGGTGATTAAATCGCCCTCTAGGGTTAGCAAAATCGAGCCGGGGGTCATTGTGATAGAATCGACCAAAATAATGCGCAGGCTTTCATTTGTCAGGCGCGTTCGCACCTTTATCACCTCGACCTCGGCCCCTAAAAATACCAATTTTATCATAAAAAAACCCGCCGCATAGATTTGCCAAATCAAAAAGATTGGGTAGCCCAGCATCGGAAAAAGTTTAACATTTTCAATTCGCCCAAAGGGCAGATATTCCCGGCAAAAAGCCCAGGTAATCACGCTAACAACAAGCCCGGAAACCAGCGTAAATACCGAGATATTTTCGCGCAATAAAATCCAAACCCCTAGCAGAGCGATTATCGCCAAAACCGAGCGCAGCCTCACAAGCCACCTCCGAAAACAAACATTGATAATACTCCATTATAACCGATTCTAGGCGGCATGTCAATATTTTTAATGTGTCATTTGCAAAACAAAATTATGTCTTTTGGAATGGCCGCCTCGAAATGGCGGTTTTTCAGGTATTGCAGCGGCGGCGGCGGGGCATTAAACCGGATTTGGTGGGCATGGAGCAGGGGGCGGCGGCCGGGCTTTGCGCCGTATTTTCCATCGCCGACAATCGGATGGCCGATGGAGGCTAAATGGGCGCGGATTTGGTGGCTATGGCCGGTGATTAGCTCGATTCGCAAAAGGGTGGTATTGCTTTTGGGAAAATATTCCAGCGGCTCGGCGCGGGTTTTGCTAATTTTGCCATTGCCAAAATCGCTGATTGTGGCGCGGTTTTGGGCGGCGTCCTTTGTATGAAATCCTGTCAAATCCAGATTTTCGTTAATTTTGCCGCAAACCATGCCCAAATAGATTTTGCCAATATCTCTTTTGCGAAAAATTTCCGAAAGAATTTGGGCGGCGGCCAGGGTTTTGGCAAAAATTACCAGCCCTGTAGTATTGCGGTCGAGCCGATTTATGGCCACCGGGGCAAAATCCCCCTCGGCCGCCGCCCGCACCCGCCCCAGCAGAGAATCGCCCCCCGGCGCATTTGGCTGGGTCAGCAAATTTGCGGGTTTATTGGCAATCAGGATAAAATCATCCTCATAAATCGCATCAACCCGCCCCCCAGGCGGCGCGGCGGCCTTTTTTGCCCCCAGCGCGGCAAAGGTATCCGCCGCCAAAAAAATCACAATCTCATCCCCGGCAGCCAGCATCTGTGCGGCTTCCGCCCGCGCCCCATTTAGCAAAATAACCTTTTTGCGCAATAATTTTTGCACCAGCGATTTTGGCGCAGCCGGCAAAAGCCGCCCCAGAAATTTGCCCAGCCGCTGATTCCCCCCATCCGCACCAATGGTAAATTTTTCCATATTTCACCTCTAGCTTTTTTATGCAATGAAACCTTTAAGAGCAAGTTAGGGCATGAATATGCGCGACCGCGTAGGGGCGGCCATTGGCCGCCCAATATTCGCAGGCGATATATCCCGGTTATCGCGAATTTGTAAAAGGCGGCCAAACCGCCCACTACAATGTACAACCGCCTTAAATGTCACGGGTGCGGATAAATGGCGTTGATAATTGCAAAAATGCCATTGGCGCATCCGCTTGCCTGCAAAAGATTTTTTCAACCACGAATAACGCGAATAAGTGCGAATAAAACCTTCAAGGCCGGATTGTGTACGGCCGGGTTTATGGATACCCACGACCGCGTAGGGGCGGCCATTGGCATGCTACAATACCAAATGCAACACCCACCCAAATAGACTTCCAAGCACCTCTTGTGTTAAAATTAGTTTGTCGAGAACTAAGAGCACGGGAGGATTACA
>Ga0209755_10000193_pt1 | contig 116908 bp, 125 predicted proteins | sample TergutCo191P1_FD_187301 | JGI IMG/M metagenome (GOLD analysis project Ga0209755, IMG submission 187301) | Cornitermes sp. P1 segment gut microbial communities from Petit-Saut dam, French Guiana - Co191P1 (SPAdes) (version 2) | ecosystem: Host-associated > Arthropoda: Insects > Digestive...
TGTGGACATCCATGCCAACATAGATTATTCTTGTCATTGTAGTGACCTCCTTTTGCTTGCGGTAATTCCTGTAATTTATAGGTAAATCCACGTTCTTGCAAACTTGAGGTCACTACATATTATCTTATGTATCACCGCCATGGTACGTGCGAAAAATTTATTTTCGACGAGCCGGAGGTTCAAAAGATGGGCAAAAACATCATTGAAAATTACGGCACAACATTAAACCTTGGTGATGCGGAAAACTACTTGTTTTGCGGTGCGTTAGCCAAAACAATGCAGAGAATAGGGCGACAAGATTTTGACTATTGGTTTTTCAGTGGCGTAACGGGTGACATATTCACGCAAGTATTTAGCCGCAATTTCAATAAGTATTATGACTGCTTGTCGAGTGCAATATTTGGCAAAACTCATCTCGACAACATATTCAATGCAATCGGATATAACTATGAACTTGTGAGTACCACAGAATTTTATCAAGCAACTGAAAAATATATTGCGAAAATCAAAAAATGGATTGATAAGGATGTTCCTGTCATCGTAAAAGATACTGCGGATAGCTGGTATTCACTTGCCGTAGGGTATGATGGCGATGCTATTTTGAAATTTGATATGTTGGGCGATGAGTTGCAAATATACAACTTTGACCTTAGTGATAACTCAAATTATGCTTTGGTTTTTGTTGGTGATATAGCGCATGAAATGAATATGGCAGAGGTATATAAGGGTGCTGTTTTATCTGTGCCTGCGTTATTAAGTAAAACTTCCACTAATGAAGCTTCATTCGGAAAACAGGCGTTCATCGACTGGGCAGACAGTTTGCTTGTGGGAAGAAGTGAATTTGCAAGCGATTATTTCGATTGGACAGGCACAAACGCACACATGAATATCGTTTTAGACCGTGCGCTTGTGCTGAACCCTAACTTGAAGTCGATTGTTGATAAATTGATGGAGCTTTCAAAATTAAACGCCAAACTATTTCTGTTTAGTAGCGAAGCACAATAAGCACTTGCCGAAAATAACAAGGCAAAACTTGAAAACATAAGCACAAAGATACGAGAAATTGCGGCTTGTTGCGATGAAGTTATCAGATTATGATATTCTACGCAGTATAAGCATTGGTGGCGTTATTCCAACCCTTCACATTATATGTCGAATTATACATTATTTTGATAAGTGATGACGTTTTGATAATAAAAATCGCGTGTTATGTCGATGATGCGCCAAACGCAGAAAATTTATACAATACGCAACGGTACGTTGCGTATTTTCCAACGCATATCGCTAGATTGCAACGGTTATGTGCGTTATTATGTGCCTATGAAATTATTTTATAGAAAGGTGGCACATAGCATGACATTGGGAGAAAAAATCCTATTGCTACGCAAACAAAATAGTATGACGCAAGAGCAGTTAGCGGAACGCCTTGCCATAACACGGCAAACTGTTTCAAAATGGGAGTTGGGGGAGAGCGAGCCAGATATAACTTACCTAATACAACTAAGTGAAATTTTTCAAGTAACCACAGACCATCTGTTAAAAGATGCTCCCAATACGTCACCAACATCAGATTTTCCAAGTGAAAAAGAACCCATGCTACAAAGAAAAGCTAAGATGTGGATAGGTGGTATTTTCACAATAGTTGGCGTGTTCGGTGTGCTTACGTTTTGGGTGCTTTCGATTGTGCGTCCGGCAGAATATGGTACAGGAACTATTGGTGGAGAGTCTATAATATATACAGGATTACAAGGCTTTCTCAGAACTTGGAATGCAACAGGGTTGTTTTGGTTTGTCGTAGCCATCGGAGCTATTGGGGTTATACTTCTCTTTTTCCCGAACTTTGGAAAAGGCTCGGCGGTAGATGCCGCAGAAAAAGAGTTAGCAAGAGTTAAAGATGAAAAACAGAGAGTTGAGCAGTTCTTAAAAGATTTAGAACAGAATACAAAATAAGTATTATTGGTAACTGATTATCCACATAGAATAAGTATCATATATTAATTCAACTATATTTTCGAACAACAAAAGGGTCTAAATTATGGAGCTATGGCTATTGTATGCCATTGGGGCGGCTGTATTTGCGGCATTGACGACGATATTGGCAAAAGTGGGAATCAGGAATGTTGATTCCCATTTGGCCACAGCCATACGTACTGTGGTTGTGCTGGCTTTCGCATGGCTTATGGTATTTGTTGTGGGTTCCCAAGGCGGTATCGGCTACATACAAGGCAGCACCTGGGTGTTCCTTATTTTGTCGGGGCTTGCCACAGGGGGTTCTTGGCTGTGCTTCTTCCGTGCCCTTCAACTGGGAAACGTGAATAAGGTTGTACCCATAGACAAAAGCAGTACCATTTTGACCATGGTTTTGGCGTTTATATTTTTGAGTGAGCCGGTGGGCTGGGTGACGGCACTGGGCATGGTGCTTATGGGAATAGGCACCTGGCTGATGCTGGAGCTTAAACTACGCTCCGGCAAAAAAGCAGACACGGGCGCGGAAAGCAAGCCCGGCAAAGGCTGGCTTTTCTTTTCGGTTTTGGCGGCGGTATTTGCGAGCCTTGTAGCCATTTTCGGCAGAATGGGTGTAGCGGATATGGACGCCAACCTCTGGACGGCCATCCGTACCATGGTGGTTGTGCCATTAAGCTGGATTTTGGTTTTTATGGTTGGCAGTCAGAAGAAAATAAAAAGAATAAACCGCAAAAGCTGGCTGTTTCTAGTCTTATCTGGTGTAGCGACCGGCGCGAGCTGGTTATTTTTTTACCACGCGCTACAAATAGGAAATGCCAGCCATGTCGTACCCATTGATAAGCTGAGCATTGTGCTGACCATGGGTTTTGCCCGTTTGTTCCTGGGCGAACGCTTCACCAAACAGAGCATTGCGGGGCTTGGGCTTTTGACCATGGGGACGCTGATGTCTATTTTACCCGGGTAATCTCAAACAGCTTGGCCAGCCGTTTCCTGTGGCCGATGTTGGGGAAATCAATGGTCAGCTCGTGGTCCGCGCCATTGGCGGCGACGGCGACGACGATGCCCGCGCCCAGACGGGGGTCGCGCACCTTGTCGCCGGGCTGAAAGGGAGCGGGCGCAAGCTGGCGCGCGGAAGAAGGGCGAAAGGCTTTGGGCCGGCCGTGGGCGTTGACGCCTTCGAGGTAGCCTTGGGGCACTTCCTTCAGGAAGCGGCTGGGGGCGCATAGCATCCGCTGGCCGTTCCGGGTGCGCATGGTGGCGTGGCTAAGGTAGAGCCGCTGGCGTGCGCGGGTGAAGCCCACGTAGCAAAGGCGGCGTTCCTCCTCGATTTCGGTGGAAGATTCGCTCAGCACACTGCGGGCGGAGGGGAAGGTGTATTCCTCCATCCCCACCATAAAGACCCGGTTAAATTCCAGCCCCTTCGCGCTGTGCAAGGTCATGAGGGATACGGCCTGGGCAGTTTCCTCGTAGTTGTCGATGTCGGCCACCAGGCCGATTTCATTGAGGAAATGGGTGAGGGAGGTATCTTGGGCGGCGGCTTCAAATTCCCTGGCCTTGGTGAGTAGCTCGTGGACGTTGTCCATGCGGGTTTGGGCCTCGGGGGTGCCGTCGTTGAGGGATGCGAGATATTGGGTGTCGGCCAGGATTTGCTGAAGCAATTCGAAGGGGGAGGCCGTGTCCGCCAGCTGGCTCCATTCGGTAAGTAAAAGGGAAAATTCCGCGAGTTTTTCGCGGGTTTTTTTTGTGATGCCGGGGATGTCCAGCGGGAGAGCCGATGCCAGGGAAATACCCTGCCCAGCGGCAAAATTGGCCACCCGGGCAAGGGTAGTGTCGCCAATGCCCCGGCGGGGGACGTTGATAATGCGGCGCAAAGCCAAGTCGTCGGCGGGATTGTCAATGGCTTTGAGATAAGCCAAAATGTCCTTGACCTCCATCCGCTCATAGAAGCGCACCCCGCCGAAGAGCCGGTAGGGTATGCCCGCCAAAATGAGCTGTTCTTCCACGGCGCGGGATTGGGCGTTGCCCCGGTACAGCACGGCGAAATCCTTGTATTGCGCGCCCCGGTTGTGGGCGTAGCGGACGGCCTGTGCCACGAAAAGCCCCTCGTCCCGCTCGTCCCGGGCGTAGTAGACCCGCAGGGGCACGCCCTGGGCATTGTCCGTCCACAGGGACTTGGGTGCACGGTTGGTATTGCCGGAGATAATCAGGTTGGCCGCGTCCAGAATCGTCTGGGTGGAGCGGTAATTCTGCTCCAGGGTAATGGTCTTCGCGCCGGGATAGTCGGCGGTGAAGCGCAGGATATTTTCAATGTCCGCGCCGCGCCAGCCGTAGATGCTCTGGTCGTCGTCCCCCACCACGCACAGGTTTTTATAGTGCCCGGCCAGCAACTTGACCAACGCGTACTGGGCGTGGTTGGTGTCCTGGTATTCGTCCACCAGCACGTAACGGAAGCGGTGCTGATAGCGGGTGCGGACGCCTTCGTTTTCGGTGAGGAGCTTGACGGTGAGCATAATGATATCGTCGAAGTCCAGGGCGTTGTTTTCAAACAATTTGCGCTGATAGCGGGTATAGATATTGGCTACATTGCCCAGCCGGAAATCCGCCCCGGCGAAAGCCTCGTATTCCTCCGGGCCAATGAGCTGGTTCTTTTGCGCGGAAATCGTATGGGCGATACCGGCGGCGGGGTAATGCTTGTCGTCCAGATTTTCTTCTTTGATACACAGCTTGAGCAGACGCTCGCTGTCCTGGGCGTCGTAAATGGAGAAGCCCGATTGGTAGCCCAGCGTGGGGATGTCGCGCCGCAGTATCCGCGTGCAGGCCGCGTGAAAGGTACTGACCCACACCTGGTCGCCCAAGGGTGTAATGCTTGAAATCCGCTCCCGCATTTCCTTTGCGGCCTTGTTCGTGAAGGTGATGGCAATGATATGATAGGGGTCCACCCCCTCCCGGATAAGCCGCGCCACCCGATAAGTCAGCACCCGGGTCTTCCCCGAGCCCGCCCCGGCAAAGACCAAAAGAGGGCCGTCCCCGTGGAGAACGGCCTCTTGCTGGCGCGGGTTCAGCTTTGCTATGTAATCCGTCATTGCCCGCTCCTTTTCCTGGCGACGGCGGCGAAGAAAAGCTCCGGGTCCGTGTTCAGCACCAAGGAGGGGGGAATGCCCGATTCAAGTATTAACGCCTTGGCGTCACGCAACTCGCCCACCAGCGTATGATAATGGGCATCCGAGGACGCCAGCACGGGAACCTGATATTCCTTGCACAAGGCCAGTAGCTTGCGCTGGGGGCCTTCGCCGCTGTAGCGCAGGGAAATGGGGTTGAGGGTCTGGTTGTTGATTTCCACAATAGTATTCGTGCGGGCGGCGGCTTGTACCACGGCCTCATAGTCGATGTCGAACCAGGAATCCCCCGGGTGCCCCAAAATACTGACCCAGGGGTTTTCCATGGTTTTTATCATGGCGCGGGTATGGTCGGCTTTGTTCGTGGGCGCAATCACGCCCCGGTGCATGGCGGCGATGATAAAATCCATCCGCTCCATAATTTCCTCAGACAAATCCACCGCCCCCGCTATATCGCAGATATTCACCTCCGCGCCCTTGAGCACCCGCACCCCGTGCATCATTTCCGGCACAATGCGCATGTTGCCGAAGTGGTAAAAATGCGGCGCGCCCGGCATGGCGGGCCCATGGTCGGCCATGCCGATATGGGTCAGGCCCAAGGAAGCCGCATGGGCGGCGTTTTCCGTGGCGGTGGAGTAGGCATGGCCGCTGGAAATGGTATGGCAGTGAACATCCAAGACAAAACGCATAAAGGCTCATTCCTTATATTCAATTATTGCGGAGCACTGCGGGGGAGTATACCATATTCACAAAGCCAATTAAAATGGTTCGGCTACGCCTCCGTAAACAGCCACCGCCGGAACAGACGCCCCATCATATCCCCCGGTGAAGCCTTGCCGATTTCCTCGGCCACAATCAGCTCACTGCGGCCTACTTCCTCTCCCTCGTGGGTATAAATCACGATGCCGGCTTTTTGCCCGGATTGAATAGGCGCGTCCAAAGATTCTTCGATGCGAATATCGCTATCCACCACGATGTGTTTCCCCTTGGGCGCAAGAACATTTGTTTGCTCTTTGATTACCACAGGAGCGGACTCTACCTTTCCTTTGTAAATCGGTATCTCGCCCATGGCCGTGCCCGATTCCTCCTTGGCGATGAGGGCATAGTTGGCATAGCCGTAGTCCAGCAATTTCACCGCGTTATCGAAGCGGATGGTGGGGTCCGGCGCGGCCAGCACCACGGCGATGAGTTGCATCCCCTCTTTCTCGGCGGTGGCGGAGATGCAATACTTGGCCAGCCCCGTGGAGCCGGTCTTCAATCCCGTAATGCCGCCATACCGGCGCAAAAGTTTGTTCGTATTCGTCAGGCCAAATTCCTCTTCCCCCCGTGCCGTCTTGTGGGTAATGGAATCCAGCCGGGTGGTGGCGTATTCAATGACCTCCGGGTATTTGAGAATCAGCTCCCGTGACATGAGGGCGATGTCATAGGCCGTGGTGAGGTGCCCTTCCGCGTCCAAGCCGCTGGGGTTTACGAAATGGGTGTTCTCCATGCCCAGCTCAGCCGCCTTTTTGTTCATCTGCGTCACGAACGCTTCTTCGCTCCCGGCAATAAATTCCGCCATGGCCACGGCGGCATCGTTGGCGGAAGCGATAACCACGGCCTTGGTCAAATCCCGTACGCTCTGCTTTTCCTCCGCTTCAAGGTAAACCTGAGAGCCCCCCATAGAAGCCGCGTGGGCACTTACGGTTACAATATCGTCCCATTTGACCCGTTCCTGCTCCAGGGCTTCATAGATGAGCAGCATGGTCATCACCTTCGTGACGCTGGCGGGCGCGAGCTTCTCATGCATATTGTCCTCTTGCAATACCCGTCCCGTTTCCGCTTCCATCAGCACGCTGGCCTTCGCGTCCACCGTCATGGCGCGCACCGGGGTATACATCGCCAGTAGCAATACCCCTAGAATCAATGCCGTCCGGCACACTATTCGTTCCATAAAAAAAGTCCTCCCATGTTCATTTTCACTTAGGGTGGACTATTTTTATTTTATTATGCAGGTTGTGGGAATATTACTTCTTATCCGTGGGCCGCTTCCGCTGTAAGAATATGGGTATCTCGAAGGGGGATTCCGTATCCCTATCTTTGTTCGCATCCCGCACCGAACGTAATTCCTCCCGTTCGGGTTTCTTTTCGGCTTCGCCTTCAGCGGCGGCGGTGTCAGCGGCTTCAGCACCTTCGGCTTTGGGTTCAACGACCTTGGGCATCTTAAACGGAAGCCGCCCGCTACCCGCGGTTTCGATTAAGCCCGTCGCCACCACCGTTACCATGACTTCGTCCTTAAATTCATCGTTGATGGTCGCGCCCACAAAGATTTCCGCCTCCGGGTCCATGGCGGCCCGTATATGATTGGACGCCAGGCTGATATCCTTCAGCGTCATGCTGGAATCTCCGGTAAAGCTGACCAAAATCGCCTTCGCCCCATGAATCGAGGTTTCCAGCAAGGGGGAATTGATGGCGTCGTTGGCGGCCTTGGTAATTTTATCCTTCCCCGAAGCGCGGCCCACGCCCATGTGGGCGATATGCCCCTTGCCCTGCATCACGGTTTTCACATCGGCAAAGTCCAGGTTTATCAGACCGTCTTCAAGGATTAAATCACTGATGCCCTTCACGCCCTGGCGCAACACTTCGTCGGCCTTGCGGAAGGAATCAATAATGGAGGTATCGTCGTCAATAATCTCAAGCAAACGTTCGTTCGGGATTACCACCAAAGTATCCACGCATTTACGCAATTCCTCAATGCCGGAAGTTGCGTTGCGCATACGGGGCACCCCCTCGAAGGAGAAGGGCTTCGTCACCACGCCCACGGTCAAAATACCCAAATCACGTGCAATAGCCGCGATAACCGGAGCCGCGCCCGTGCCGGTGCCGCCGCCCATACCCGCGGTGATAAAGAGCAAATCCGTGCCTTCGATGGCGGTGTTTATCATGTCCCGGGTTTCTTCTGCGGCGCGCCGCCCCATTTCCGGCTTGCCGCCCGCGCCCAGTCCCCGGGTCAGTTTTTCTCCCAGCTGGATGCGAACCGCCGCTTTGGAACGGGCCAAGGCCATGTTATCGGTATTGGCTGAAATAAATTCTATGTTCGCTACCTTGTCCTCGACCATGCGGTCCACAGCATTGTTGCCGCCGCCGCCTACGCCGATTACTTTTACTTTTGCTTTTATGTCGTGAGTTATATCAATATCAATCATTTTATCCCCCATAGGCGCAAAATTATAATGTTTGTCCACCGCGCACAATTTATTAACATAATTTTAACAATAAATCAAGTCTTCAGGTTAAAATCGTTAAAAAATATTGCGACGCAATCTCCCTTAAATCAACAAATCCGCGATAAGACGCCACATCCGGCAAGCTATTTAGGATTTCTGCCATGGTGCGCACTTTTTCTTCCGCGTCCCGGGCATCGCCCACATTAAACTCTACCTGATTGAACAGTATCCGTGTATTATGAACGTCTGTTACGTCAATGTGTGTAACCAGCGTCGAAAGTCCATACTGTTGCAACGCCTGGGCGTACTGCGTCACAATGCCGAAGGCCGCGCGGTTGGGCACATCCAGCCGCTCACCCAATTGGAAGGAAGAAAACTGCAAGCCCGTGACCATGGGCAAGGGCTCGGTAAAAAATGTTCGAACCTCCAACACACGCCCGGTTTCGTCTATAAAGAGGAAGCTACCGGGCGTATGTTCGATGTAAGCCACCAGCCGCCGCTCGCGCACGGTCACGTTCAACCGTCCGGGCAACACCCGTTCGAAGGAAACGCTGTCGATATACAAGTTTTCCATAACGCGGCGGCGGGCGGCCGATGTGTTGATGATTAAGATATTGTCACCCAGAACCACATCCAGGCTGTCTTCGATTTCTGCCCGGCTTACGGTTCCGTTCCCGGTGATTACGATTTCGCGCAGGGCGAAATACGGCGAAAACAAGAACAGCACCAACCCGAGGGCTACAGCACAAAAGGCAAGGGCTACCTTGAATTTCACTTCTTAAAGCCGGCAATCCACGCCGCGAAACGCTCTGTGTGTAAAGCGGCTACCCATTCCTTGTACACCAGGTAGAATTTGCCGTTGAATTTGAAGGTTTCCTTCCAGTACTTGGTTTTTCCGTTTACCTTGCGCTGTTCGTCCAGGTTGCTGTGGGTTTCGATGGCGCGGAAGATGGGGGTGCGTATGCCGAAGGTCTTTTGCGCATAGTCCTCGTTGGTGAGGCGGCGGGCTTCGGCGGAGGGGAGCTTGTTCTCTTTGGATAGCTCCTCGAATTGGTTTTTAATCCACTTGCGGATGGAGCCTTCGTCTATGACGATGGGGGGAAGCGCGGGCACGGGCTTCGCCTTCGGCTCTCTGGCCTTCCTGGGCTTTGGGCTCTCCTTCACAGGCTTGGGCTTTTCCAGTTTCGGCTTGGCCTCTGCCGCCTTGGCCCTAACGGATACAGGCTTTGGTTTTGGCTCCGACTTCGCCTTGGTTCTGGGCTGAAGGGGCTTGGGCGTGGGTTTTTCCTGGGGTGTGATGGTGTGGATGAAGGACGAACCCTCCGGCACGTCAAATATTGAGTTGTAGCGGCTTGCGTCGGGCAAAATGAATTGCAACCCCGCTATATCTTCAATGACTTCGCCCTTCTCGCCGATGGTGCCGCGCCTTGCGATTTTGTGGCTGTTTTCCGCCACATACAATGTCAGGGGGCTTCTGGTGAGCATGAAGCGCATAAAATTGCTGAACCGGGAGAAGCCGAAACGGTTCACCTTGAACCCCGGCACATAATGGTTGAGATAGGTCATGAAAACGGAAATCTCCAAGTCGGGTAAATCCTGGGTCGCGTCTGTGTGCAGCACCTCCAGCAATTTACGCACCGCCATCAAGGAGCCTGAAGCGTCGGCGATGTCGCGCCACACGGGTATATTCGCGGCGACAATGGCGTCGGAATATTTTGTTTTGGGGAATTTGCTGGGAACCTTTGCCGGGACGGCGGGGGCTTCATCCGCAGGGGCGGCAGGGAGGACATGGGGCTTTTGCTCGATTTTTTTGATGGAATGGATGGTGTCAACCAAGGTTTTGTCCGTTTTTTCCAGCCCGATGTACACGTCACAGGCATTGCGGAAAATCATGTTCACGATTTTGTCGAAGCCGATACCGATGACCCGCTTGCCGTGCTCGTGGAGTTTCTTGGCCAGAAAAGCGAAAATCCCGTCCCCCGAGGCAATGACATAGGTTGAAATGTCGGGGCGTTTGGCGATGAGTTCAACGGCGTCGATAATCAGGCTTACATCGGCGGCGTTTTTCACCTTGTCATAGGGATTTGTGTTGAAGATTTGTACCGGCTCGATGCCTACCTGCAATACTGAGCCGCGCAGATTGCGGTGAATGGGGAGCACCCAGTCGGCGTAGGCGCGCTGTATAGAAACGCCCTCCACCCCTTCCGCCGCCAGTACACGGCGATAAATTTCGTCCAGATGCAAGATTGTGTTCGCCTTGCCGGTGAACGGACCGATGAGATTCTCGATGTCATAAAAAATTGCTGTGTTTGGAGCCATGCAACACCTCTTATAAAATTAGATTTTGAGTCATTATAGCATGTATTTGTGCGATTACAATGCCTTCATGCGATAATATACAATTAAATTTTGCGCGGCGTTTTCTTGCAGATAGGCACGGCCCGCTTCGGATAGGCTGTAGGTTCCGCGGCTCACTTTTTCATACCAGCCATAGACATTTGCGCGCAAAATGTGAGAAGCGTCCCCCTCACAGCCATATATACGAACCAACGCGGGGCCGTTTAACGGCGCGTGCGCTTCTAAAATAGTGGCGATACGCACGCACCGCTCCCGGTAGGCGGTGTTGACTTTTTCCTGGGTTCCGCCTTGGGTATCTACGGTGCGCCCGGCGATTTCTTGCTTCACCCGGGCGGCTTTTTTATTGTTTTTTGTATCCTTCCCCGTGGGAAAATGGATGATTTGCGCCAGGCGGGCCGGGCTGTCCAGTGCCACGGTGATTAGACCGATGCCGATTTTTTTCAGCAATTTCGCGAACTGGGTGAAATGCTTGTCCCTTGCTTTGCGGGGGCGCGGGATGGCCACGAAAACCCAATCCGTGGCCCCTTGCCGCTCCATGGCCTGGAATATGAGCTTCAAATTGGCGGTGAGCTTCATTTCGATGAGCCAGAGCGCGTCGTCCTTTACGGCGGCGATGTCGCATCCCTTCACCTCGCCGCGCACGGTGAAGCCCTGCTGGGTGAGCAGGGTGCGGATGGGGTTGTATAAGTCGGTTTCCTTATATGTAATTTTTTTCATAGGATGAGTATAGCATGATTTGCACCGGACGCGCCGATAAAATATAATGATGACATATTCTAAGAAAATGTCCGCTGTAAGGATTTGACGCGATGATGCTACCCGTAATCACCCGCATCCTGACGGAGTTCGGGGACGATGTGTTCAAGAATATGCAACGCACCAACGCCATGCTGATGGATTTGGCCCCCGGCCAGGCCCGTGAGCGTATCTTGGTGCGTAATTTTATTGAAGCGGAGGGCTACGAGGCCCTCACCCGGGGAGAGGTCTACGCCCTGGTGGAGCAAAAGCTGGTACAGCAGTTATGCGAAACCTTTTCCCTGGAAAAAAGCGCGGCCATATGGGTAGTACGGCTTTTTGCCGCCGCGCTGGGGCAGATATCCGAAGCCGAATGGACGGAGGATTCCACGGCGAGCATTTCCGCCTACTCTTTGCCTTATTTGTATGGGCAGGTGGCCTTGGGCAAGACCCATGTGGCGGCGGTTTCCGCCGAGGGGACGGTCTTCGCCGGGGGCGCGGACGAATCCTATCAGTGCAATGTATCGGGGTGGCGGGACGTGGTGGCCGTCGCCGCCGGGGACGCCCACACTTTGGGTCTGAGGTCCGACGGAACGGTGCTGGCCGCCGGCTCCAACGCCTATGACCAGTGCGACGTGGTACACCTCAGTGATGTGGTGGGGGTATATGCCTTCGGCCATGACAGCGTTTTTGTCTTTGCCGATGGGAAAGCCACCGCCGTGGGACGCTCGAAGTGGGATTTATCCGGCTTTGAACGGATAACTTCCATTGCGCCCTACCCGGAGGGGGTCATCGGCATACGGGAGGACGGCACGCTAACCTTGGCCTCCCGCGCTGTGGATGAGGATTTGCAACGGGAGCAGGAGTGGCTACTGGCGCAAACAGATGTTGTGCAGGTAATTTCTACCTATATAAATGGAAGCATTGCGTTGAAAAGGGACGGCCGGCTATACAAAAGCGGCGAGCCGGACAATTATTTCGCCCAGTGGCGGGATGTAGTGGCCCTCACCAATGTGACCGACGGCTTCGCCATTTTGTGCGACGACGGCACGGTGCGGATTCTGTCCTATGACCGGGCCAAGCCGCGCATTTCTACTTATGCCGACCGGTGGCAGAACGTGAAGGCTATTTTCGGTGGGTACCGGCGGCTTATCGGCCTGACCCACGACGCCCGTTTGCTTGCCGCCTGCACGAATTTGGGCTGGCTCTGGCACAATACGACCATGAGCATCGACTATGTTACCGATTGGTATCCGGTGAGCGCGTATTATGGATAAGCGAATCATTGACACCTTGGCCGCGATACGGGACACCTTTGGCGACGCGGTGTTCTACAATGTCACCACTACGAAGAATCTCCTTGCGGATTTGGCCCCCGAGTTGCAAAAGGAGCGTATCCAGCTCGCGCATTTCTTGGAGATGGGGGGCTATTTTCCGCTCAAATATGCGGGTAAGGACTACGAAGTGGTGCGCACCCGCCTTTCAGAGCAATTTATCTCCACCTTTGCGGTGAACAAAAGCACCGCAGACTGGGTGCTGGATGTTTACAGCAAGCTGTTGGGGCTGGATATGTCTGCGGAAAAAGCCGCCTACAAGCCACCGAAATCCCCCACGGGCAAGCCTCTCATCGGCGACCGGGTGGAGCACTACGTTAAAAAGCCCGAGTACAAGCCGGACAAGGAATACGTGAAAAAAATTTTACCCAACCCGGGCGTACCCGCGGCCGCGCCCAAAAGTATGGCCAAGAAAGACGACCCCGCTTTGCGCGTTGCCGCCGACCATCACAGCGTGGCCATCACCCGGGACGGCTTCGTGAAGGCCACGGGGCCCAACTCCGACGGGCAGTGCAACACGATTACTTACGACTGGCGGGACATGGCGGCGGTGGCGGCGGGGGCGTATTTTACCGTGGGCTTGCGCAAGGACGGAACGCTGGTGGGTACGGGATGCAATGAGTTTAAGCAACGGGATTTTCTGGGCTGGCGGGAGGTGGCGCAGGTTTCTGCCGGGGCGCGGCATACCGTGGCCCTCCGGGCCGACGGGACGGTGCTTTCCACAGGCCAAAACAAGTACGGGGAATGTGACGTGCGCCATTGGCGAAATATCGTTCGAATAATTGCGGGCAACACTTGCACGTTTGGTATAAAAAAAGATGGCCGCGTTATTGTAAGCGGGCAAAATAAAAAGGGCGACTTGCAGGTTTCCCATTTGAACGGCGTGGTGGATATCGCCTACGGCGGGCCGGGGCGGGTGATTGCCCTCCTCTCCGACGGGCGCATTGCCCGGGTGGGGCAGGAGAATTATATGCGCCGGAGTTTCACCCTGTACAAGGACGTGAAGCAAATCTCCGCCGCGCCGGACTATTTCGCGGGGCTGATGGAAGACGGCACGGTAAAGCTCCTGGCCTACTTCTGGAAGGACTGCGGCACGGAGGCCGCCACTTCGGACTGGCAAAATATAACCGCCATCGCGGCGGGGCGGTATCATATCTTGGGCTTGCAGGGGAACCGGCTCATCGGGGCCATGCTACACCCCGATATAGCCAAGGACAAGGGCCAGCTCAACGTAACCCGGTGGGAAATGTAAACCAACGAAAGAAGGAATGGCTATGTTATACGCACTCAAGGACGGCACGAAATTATTGTCCAAGCACCATATGACTTATACGGTGAAGCGTTTTATCGCCTCCGGCGGGCAGGGGGAGGTCTACGAGGTTCAGGACAAAAAGGGTCAGCCCTACGCGCTGAAGTGGTACTATCCCCACGCCGCCACCAAATATCAGCAGAAGCTCATCGAGCGTTTAATCGAGCGCGGCGCGCCGGACGCCCGCTTCCTCTGGCCGCTGGATATTATCTTCAAGGAGAATTTATTCGGCTATGTGATGCGCCTGCGCACGCCCACCTACAAAAGCATCGTGGACTTGATGAAGCGCAGGGCCGAGCCTACGTTCTCCGCGCTGTGCATGGCGGCCATAAATCTGGCCGACGGCTACCAGAGCTTGCATTCCCAGGGGCTGTGCTACCGGGACATTTCCTTCGGGAACTTATTCTTCAACCCCGCCGACGGCGAGGTGCTCATCTGCGACAACGACAATGTCACCGTGAACCAGGACACGGAAAGCGGCACCTATGGTACCCCCCGCTTCATCGCGCCGGAAATCATCACCGCGAAGAAATCCCCCTCCACGGAGACGGATTTATATTCCATGGCGGTGCTTTTATTTTACATGTTCATGCTCCACCATCCCCTGGAGGGGGCCATCGAGGCCAATATTAAATGCTTCGACGCCAAGGCCATGGAAAAAATCTACGGCCACGACCCCGTCTTCATCTGGGACCCGAACAACCAAACCAACCGCCCCATCCCCGGCTACCAGGACAACGCGATTATTTTCTGGCACATGTACCCGCCCTACCTGCGGGAGATGTTCACAAAAGCCTTCACCGACGGCCTGCGCAACGGCAACGCCCGCATCGTGGAAAAGGAATGGAAGGACGCCTTCGTGCGTCTGCGCAACGGGATTTTATACTGCCATACCTGCGGCGCGGAGAATTTCTTCAACAAGAAGCCCGCTTGCTGGAAATGCAAGGCCGCCATCACCCCCCCACCCCGCCTGAGCATGGGAAGGCAGTTGGTTATGCTCAACCACAACAGCGTGATTTACGCCCATCACCTGCACGAGAATTTTGATTTCTCCACCCGGGTGGGGAAGGTTTCCCAGCATCCCCAGCACCCCGGGCGATGGGGCCTGACCAACGAGAGCGCAGACAGCTGGACCTATACCAAAACCAGCGGGGACACGGCAGTCATCGAGCCGGGGCGCACCGCGCCGCTGGTCAACGGAGCCAAGATTAATTTCGGCCCCATTGAGGGGCTCATAGAGTGACCTACCACGAGCAAAAAAAAGCCCATGAAGTATTGAAGGTGCGGGAGATTCTGAAACAGCTCCCCACCTTCCTGGGGCTGTATTTTATGAGCCTGGGCGACCAGACTTCCTCCCTTACGCGGCTGGGCTATGCCCACGACCTGCGGATATTTTTCCGTTACCTGTCCGAAGAAATCCTCGATAACCGCCCCATCCGCGAGATTACTATTGATGACCTGGCGCGGGTGGACTCTGACCATTTGCACTATTTCATGGAGTATTTGAGCTACTACATACCCCCCGGCGAGGGGGAGGAAGCCTTGCAAAACGCCGCCTTGGGCAAGTCGCGCAAGCTGGCGGCGGTGCGCGGGCTATTCCGCTATCTATATATGAAGAAACACCTCCCGGCCAACCCGGCAGAGCTGGTTTCCTTCCCCAAGATTGGCAACAAGGTTATAACCACCCTGGAAACCGACGAAATTGCCAAGCTATTGGACGAGGTGGACTCGGGCGAGAAGCTCTCCCCCCATCAGAAAGCCTTCCACCAGCGCACGAAGCTACGGGACGCGGCGATAATCACCTTACTGCTGGGTACGGGAATGCGCGTGTCGGAGTGCGTGGGCATTGATTTAAGCCATATCGACTTCGAAATCGGCGGCATCAAAGTGACCCGCAAGGGCGGGGACGAGATGATTTTATACTTTGGGGAAGAGGTGGCTGCCGCGCTGGAAAATTACCTGGAAATGCGTGAAAGCATTATTGCTTTAGACGGGCACGAACAAGCATTATTCCTTTCGTTGCAGAACCGCCGCATCACCGACCGCGCCGTGCAAAACCTGGTAAAGAAATACGCGTCGCTGGTGACACGGCTGAAAAATATTTCCCCGCACAAATTGCGCTCCACCTTCGGCACCCAATTGTATGCCGAAACGGGGGATATTTACCTTGTGGCCAATGTCCTGGGCCACGCCGACGTAAACACCACCCGCAAGCATTACGCCAAAATGGACGAGAACTATCGCCGCCGCGCCGCCAACGCGGTCAAACTGCGGGAATAGTTATTATAAAATATGGAGGAAAACAATGCAGGTACAACGCGTATTTAACAAACAGCTTGGGGTGGAGCTGGCTCCGCTGGGCTTTGGGGCCATGCGCCTACCCACCTTGGACAACGGCAAAATCGACTGGGGCCACGCCACCAAAATGGTGGACCTGGCCTATGAGGCAGGCATCAATTATTTTGACACCGCGCACCCTTACCACGGCGGCGAGTCACAGGTATTTCTAGGGGAAACCCTCAAAAAATACCCCCGGGACAGCTATTACTATGTCACCAAGCTACCCACCTGGGCCATTGACACCAAAGAAGCGTCGCCACGTATTTTTGAAGAGCAGCTGGTTAATTGCCGCATGGACTATTTTGACTTTTACATGATTCACGGCCTGGGGGAAGACCGGTACGACATTATCGACCGGCACGGCATCTATGACTATCTCCTGGCCCAGAAAAAAGCCGGGCGTATCCGCTTTCTGGGCTTCTCCTACCACGGCAATACCGAAACCTTCAAAAGGCTTTTTGCCAACTATGCCTGGGATTTTGCCATGATTCAGCACAACTATGTGGATGATATTATGCTCAAAACCGGGGAACAATACGATATTATGGCGGCCCACAATGTGCCCTGCATGGTGATGAGCCCCATACGGGGCCGCTACCTGGCCGAGCCGCCGCCGCAAGCAAACCTGGATGACGCATATACCCCTGCGGCGTGGGCCTTGCGCTGGTGCCGGGATAAATCTAACGTCGCCGTCACCCTGTCGGGCATGTCCAACCTAGCCCAGGTGGAGGAAAATATCCGCACCTTCGCCCAAGCCCCGCTAAAGCTAACCCCCGACGAAGCCGCCATGCTGGCCCGGGCCAGAGACATTATGCTGGGGATTAAAACCATGCCCTGCACCTACTGCGGTTATTGCATGGATTGCCCCAAGGGAGTAGACATACCCCGGATACTGGAGGTCTATAACCAGTTCAAGCTATTCCCCAACGAATTTCGGGCGGGCATAGGCTACGGCAAGCTGGTGCGCGACGGCAAGGGCTTCAACAAGTGCACTGAATGCGGCATATGCACCCCCCAATGCCCCCAGAAAATCGCCATCCCTGAAAGCCTTGCCGCTGTACAAACGGAGCTGGAGCCGCTCCGGCAACGCTTCATCGCCTCGGTATAATAAACTTTATTTATACTCATCTTTCCTCTTTTTCATGTAAAAATCCTTTATTATACTAAGGCCGGTATATTAAAAGGAGTGATTCCCATGGACATTGTAATAACCGAATACCAGCCCCACATGGCGGCAACCCTGGCCGATATGTGGAACAAAAGCAGTGACGACTGGGGCGGCGGCAACGACATAAAAACCCCCGGAAACGTCGTTACCCGCATCGAAAGCGGGGCTTGTATCCACCACTATGTGGCCCTTGACGGCGAGGAAGCCGTGGGCTACTGCTCCCTGGGGCGGTATTTTGGCGACGCCGACGCGCTCTACATCGAGCTGTTGGGCGTACGGCCAGACTATCAAGGAAAAAAGGTTGGTAAAGCATTAGTGCTTAAATGCGTGGAGCGCACCATAGAGCTGGGCTACCCCCGCTTGGATATCCATACCTGGCCGGGCAACACCAACGCCGTCCCCCTGTATAAAAAATGCGGCTACCTGTGGGAGGACCGCTCCGACAGCACCCATCTGGTCAACTTCATACCGGAGATATTGCGGACGGATTTGTTCAAGCCCTTCTTTGAAAAGGCCGATTGGTACGCGGATTCCACCCGCAGTTGGGAAATCATCCCCGACGGGGTGAAGGTAAATAAATTTGAGGTGTTCGGCTACACCTGGGAAAAGGACGGCGACACTTTGGCCGTGGGCTACGAGCGCACCGGCCGCCGCATTCGCCTCATCGAAACCCCGGACTATAAAATCGAGCTGATGGCGGAAAACCACGAACTGGCCTTCGGCTTGAAATACCAATGCACCCTCACGGCAACCAACAAGACCGGCAAGGATTTGCATGTAAAAGTCACCGGGCGCGCGGACAAAAACATCGCCTTCGATTTCGCGCTGGATGCACATATTACGGGGACGCAGGTATTTCCGGGGGAATTTTTCGTGGGTGAAATGCTCGCCCTGCAAGACAAGTGGCAGGTGCACCCCTGCTTGCTGGCCGATGTGGAAATCAACGGGCAAAGCGTCTCCTTCGGGCTGGGCATCCACGCGAAATACCCCCTACAGGTGTGCGCTTCGCCACAGGCCAAGGTGATGCAAGCCGGCATGGAGGTAGACACCTGCATCAACCTCCGCTCGGCGTTGTTGCAAGACGCCACGGTTACATTCTCCTTCCCGGAAAATGAAATCATATCCTTCAAGGATAATTCCTTTATGGCAAAAATCCCCGCCAAAGGCAAGACAAACATCCAAACAAAGATGATAATTCTCGCCGGCGGCTACCACGCCATGCCCATCCGGTACAACCTCACTTTGGCTGACGGCACAACCATTTCCTTCGAGAAGCCCTTCCATCAGCTCAACCAAAACCTTACCGCCGCCTTTTCCGGCGAGAACGATTACCACCATTTTATTATCAACGGCCCCTGGAAGGTGGGGCTGAACAAATCAGACAACGAGGCTTGGATAAACCACCTCACCAACCCGGCCTTCAACAAGGGCTGGCTCAACCCGCCCCAATTCGGCAAGCCCTACGACGACGAGTTCAACCTGATTAAACCCAAGGTGCAATCCTTCGCCCGGGGCAACGACATGATAATGGAAGCGGAATACCCCTCGGAGAAGTTCAAGGGAATGTACTTGACCCTTATTTTGACCCTGTCGGCGGCGGGCGTCATCACCCGCCATTACCGGGTGGAAAACCGGGGCAAAAAGGCCCGGGACATGTACCTCCACGACAAATATTGGCTGGCTTTGGGCGAGCATACAACCTTTTGCTATCGTGGCCAGTTTACCCAAAACCACAGCTTCCCCCACTCCGACGAGCCCATCTACGGCATTGATTCCATTGATTCCGACAGCTTTGAGGAAAACTGGATTTTCGAGGCCAATCCCACAGGAGGCCGGGGCTTCTGCTGGTCCCCCGACGCAAAACCCAGCTTCCAGTGGGGCAACCACGTGATTTTCGAAATCAACCTGGGACGGCTGGAGCCGGGGCAAACCTTCGAGACCCCGCCCGTGGCCTATGTATACGGCGCGTTCAACGATTTCGGGGATTTCCGTAACTACGCCATGCAACTATGGGACAAAAAGAACTACGTCCCCGCCCGCCGGATAGAAATCCGCGCCAACCACTACAATCCCATCCTGGACGAAAACCGGGAAATCGCCCTGGACATCCTCAATAACCGGGAAACCACTTTGGAGGGAACCATCCGCGTGTCTTCCGACCTCTTCGAAACGCAGACATATATAAAGGAAGAAACACCTACCGAAACCAACGACGATGACGACGACGACGATTGCACCCCCACCAAGGAAATCAATTTTACCCTTCACCCGGCGCAAGACCCTGCGGAATATGTACGCATCCACGTGGACATGAAGCTGTCCACCTACGAAAAATCCTACAACCGCGTCCTCTTCGCCCCCTCCGGGGAGGTAAAGCAAATACAAAACGGCACCATCCTGACGGTGGACAATGGCAAAATCGCCTTCCGGGTGGACCCTGCTTACGGGCCGGTCTGCTACTCCCTCACCACCCCCGACGGCAACGAATGGCTCACCCACCAGCACCCCCACCGCAAGCCCTTCGCCTGGTGGAATCCCTTCCTCGGCGGCATCCGCATCCTCCCCCACGGCATGAACAACGGCACCATGCTGAAGGAAGCCTTTTGTGCAGACTTCGCCCAGGTGAAGGACAGCTACGGAAATGCCTGGCAGGGCATCCGCACCGCCATAACCATCCAGGAAGATGACGAGCTTCGCGGCGCGGTATACGAAATCTATTTCCTCACTTTGCCCGGCCTGCCCCTGCTGTGCGCCTTCTACCGCTTTATCAATGGCACGGGGGTATACCGTTGCGACACCCTGGAATTTGACGCCTTCCTCCAGCCCGCCGACCCAGGAAAGGACTTCTTCACCGAATCCACGGACAAAAACGGCTATTTCAGCCGCCTCCACTTCGGCCTGGGCGGCGACCTGGACGTCGAATTTGAAAACACCCTAAAACTCATCAGCTCCCGCCCCCAAAGGCTCTACGTCTTCCACGGCAACAAAAATAACGGCAAAACCAACGACATCGGCGGCGACGTAAAATTCCCCGCCGCCGTCAGCTTCTACATGGAATCCCCCGCCGCACCGGGCGCAACCTTCACCTCCAGCCCCGCCTTCTTCCTGCTCTCCCCACAGGACTTCGATAAAGACGCTTTCGAGGATTTCGAGCGGCTGAGGTTTGTCTAAATGATAGCCAACGATGTATTCGACAACCAACGCGGCGCACTGGAAAGCTTAAACCGGATGAAACTCACCACCATTCAAACAACAACTGTATTATAAATGAAGATTCACCCCACGCAGATTTTGCCTGTGTGGGGTGTTTTATGTCTTGTGTTGTTTGATATAATATGGTAGCATTAGCCATTGTGGAAAAGTTGCTTTATAGCCGAATAAAACAACTCCCAATTTTAAGGGATAGTGCATATTTATGAACGGACACCCCCTGGTAAGCGTTATCATGCCAACATACAACGCTGGAAAAACAATCAAAGATTCTATCCAATCCGTGCTATCACAAAGCTACACATATTTTGAATTAATCATTATTGATGACTGTTCAACCGACAATACAAATGAAATAATCCACATGTTTACAGACCCCCGAATACACTATATTTGCAATGAAAAAAATAGCGGCGTCGCAACAAGCCGCAATGTTGGGATAAAAATAGCAACAGGTGAGTGGATTGCTTTTTTAGATTCAGATGATATTTGGGATGCTGACAAGCTAACATTACAATTGTCCTTTGCCAACAAAGTAAACGCGAAAATTTCCTACACTGCTTCATTTTTTATGAACTTTGAAGGACGCCGCTACAATTGGGTTATGCCCGCGGTTTACAAATTAAACTATAAAGCCCTTCTCCGGCGCAACCTGATATCCTGCTCCTCCGTACTGATAAAACGAGAGCTCATGTCAAAGCACCTTTTTCCAACCAAACCCAAAACACACGAAGACTATGTTGCATGGTTAAAAATCGTACGCGAGGTTGGGGTTGCATATGGTTTGGACGAGCCTTTACTCAGATATCGCTTATCTAAAATTTCCAAATCGTCAAGCCGTTTGAAATCAGCTATCATGACATACAATGCATACCGGGAATCAGGCTTCAATCTTTTTTTAGCGACAATGCTGACAATACGTTATGCTAAATACAGCATAATGAAAAGACATAAAATATTACGAGGTGTTTGAGTGACAAAAAAGCACTACGGAACCATTGCCTTGGGGTTGACCGTTATACTGTCCATACCCTTTTTCCTTTACTTACCCATTGAAGTAGCGGGTCAGCGTCCCGGTAATGTCCCCATGCTTATGCTGTACGCCGGGTTTTTAGCCTTTACGGTTGCGATATTATTCGTTTTTATATTAATTCTTGCTACTAAAACGGACTATGTAAAAGGACACATTGCTACGCTTTACCGCTTTCGCCATCTGCTGTTTATGATGGTTAAGCGTGATTTTGTGACTCGTTATCGACGTAGTGTGCTGGGTATTTTATGGTCGGTACTCAACCCGCTGTTGACTATGCTGGTTATTTCTATGGTTTTTTCACTACTGTTCAGGGCTGATATTCCCAACTTTCCATTATACGTATTGAGCGGGCAGTTAATATTCAATTTTTTTAGCGAATCTACCAGTCTAGCCATGACTTCCGTTCTTGGTAACGGAGCTGTGATAAAAAAAGCATATATACCTAAATATATATTTCCGGTGTCTCAGGTTGTTTCCTCCTTGGTCAATGTCTTATTTTCTTTCATTGCTTTTCTCATCGTCTTTATCGCAACCCGTGAAACCTTTAGCTGGACTATGTTGCTTGTACCCTTACCCATTTTATATACCTTTGTTTTCGCATTGGGGTTTGGGATGCTTCTTTCATCAATTATGGTATTCTTCCGTGACATTGGCTATATTTATAGCGTAGGCATTACCCTGTGGATGTTCTTGTCAGCCATCATGTACCCCGTTGAGATATTACCGCCCCGTATATTTCATCTGATACATTTCAACCCCATGTTCCATTACATAAGTTATTTTCGTGATTTAACCCTCAATGGGGTTGTACCGGGTTTGTGGGCCAATATCATATGCATCGGTTTTGCCTTGGCGGCCTTGTGTGCGGGGATGTATGCAATGATAACTCAGCAAGATAAATATATCTTATACCTATAGGTGTGATATAATGAATAGTCCTGTAATTTCTGTCAACAATGTTTCCATGATGTTTAACCTAAGCCGGGATAAAGTTTTAGGAATCAAAGACTATGTCGTTAAAGCATTGCAACGCAAATTGTTTTATGATGAATTTTGGGCACTTAAAAACATTAGCTTTGAAGTGCAAAAAGGAGAAGTCTTAGGAATTTTAGGGTTAAACGGTTCCGGCAAATCTACTTTGCTTAAAATTATTGCTGGTGTGTTTAAGCCTACCCAAGGTTCTGTGTATGTGCAGGGCGAAATTGCACCCTTGTTGGAGCTTGGCGCAGGTTTCGACCCCGAATTTTCAGCTAAGGAAAATGTATATTTCAATGGTGCCATGTTTGGCCGCTCCCCCCTCCATATGAAAGCTATATATGATGAAATTATAGATTTTGCTGAACTGTGGGAATTTGAGGATGTGCCTATAAAGAATTTTTCCTCCGGTATGAGTGCCAGATTGGGTTTTGCTGTAGCAACATGTATAAACCCGGAGGTGTTAATTCTTGATGAGGTATTGGGGGTTGGCGATTTTCTCTTTAAAGAAAAGTGTGAAAAAAGAATTGCCGAAATGCTTTCCTGCGGGGCCACAGTATTACTAGTTTCTCACGCTGTTGACACAATAAAAAGCATGTGCTCTCGTGCGATATTATTAAAAAAAGGTGAAATGGTGCATTCAGGCGATGTTGATGAGGTATGCCAGGTGTATGAAGAAGGAGCGAATATATAGTTGGAAAGACCGAATTTTCCCCTGGGGAGCGTTTGTGGAAGACTAGACCGCTTTCCGGTTGAAGGTGGCTTTGAAGGTGGATTGCGTACTGATGGGATTTACAAAAACGATACACTAGATTTGCCATTGGTTTCTTATATAACAGTAGTACGCAACCAGGCCGATACTATAATCCGTTGCATAGAGAGTGTTTTTCAACAAGAGTACCCTAACATAGAGTATATAATAATTGACGGTGCCTCCACAGATGGCACATTGGATATCATAAAAACATATGCAGACCAAGTTGATTATTTTATATCACAGCCAGACAGCGGCACAAGTGAAGCCATTAATAAAGGCATCGCGCTTGCCTCCGGTCAATTAATTAGCTTGATAAATAGCGATGATGTGCTTTTGCCTGGTGCAACCCAGATTGTAATAAATGAATATAAAAAAACCAAAGCAGACATGATTTGTGGAAGAGTAGATAGGTTAAATGGTTCGATTGTTGAGGCTACGCTCAATGTTCCGCGGTTTTCAATACCTAAAATGACTGTAAAATATAACTATATATATGTTCTTGCCTTATACACATGTAGGAATGTTTTTGATACTGTGGGTGGATTTAATGAATCTTATCGTATTATTAATGATTTTGTTTGGACGCAGTTATGCATTAAACACAATTTTAATATCAAATATATAGATAATAAATTAACACTCTTTTCATATGGAGGAATGGCCAGCACTAATTTAAAAATATTATGCAAGGAACATTTTAAGTTTTCTCAAGAAGAATTTCCGTTTTTGACAAAACGGCAAGCAGAGCATTATTTTTTTGGATTTTTTGAATGGGGTGCTCATAGGGTTAGCTTTTATCCCATATTTAGTAAATTAAATAAATTATTATATCAAGAAAATGAATTTCGCCTAGCTGTTTACAGAACAGCTTTATATATATGCATACATGATTGTTGGAAAATCATAAATTTATTTAACATTGATACGGAAGCAACAATTGAATTAACAAGTGTATTTGATTATTTGATAAAAACATTAAATGAAAGCTTATCACAAGGGTCTGATTATAATGTAAGCATGAAGAAATTTGAAGAATTAGCTAATTATAAAAAAATACAAAATAGATATTATCAAAAATATTATCCGGCAACTGTGAAGGGAACTGCTTTAAAACTAATTATCTCTATATTTTTATTTGCTGATAGGCTAATAGGGAAAAATTTATATATTTTAAGTTGGTTTGCAAAGAGAGCTATATCTACTTATCAATTGTGGAAATAAAATAAAAAAAGTAGGGAAGAAAATGACACGAGAACAATTGATGAAAATGGAAAAAGAAAAAGCCATAGGTTTTTTATTTGATGAAATAAACAATTTGAAAGAAAAATTAGCTTTAAATGAACCATCTGTCCCCCCACGTATTTCAACTTTGCAAAACTGCGTTAAAACCTGTCCTCAGTTTCCGTTGGGAGAGGTGTGTGGAAAATTGGAACGTTATCCTATAAAAGAAGGTGATTATGAAGGGGGAATGCGAACACAGGGTATATATAAACGCGACACTGCAGAGCTACCGCTTATTACGTATATAACTGTGGTACGCAATGGTGCTACCACCATACAGCGGTGTATGGAGAGCGTTTTTGAACAATGTTATCCGAACATTGAATATATAATCATCGACGGTGCTTCCAATGACGGAACGATGGAAGCAGTACTTACACATGAATGTAATATTGATTATTTTATTTCCCAGCCAGACAATGGCACAAGCGATGCCATTAATAAAGGCATTGCGCTTGCCAGTGGTAAAATAATAAGCTTTATTTTTTGCGATGATATACTTACTCAAGGCACAGCACAAACTGTTATCGACCACTATAATGAAACCAAAGCTGATGTTTTCTTTGGGCGGTTAGATTTTACCCCCGAATCAAAAATTGAAGCATCCGCGAAATATGGTTGGCATATTTTTTATTATGAAAAGACGTTCATGATACCATATTTAACTGTTATACCAAACCAAATGCATATGCCGGCCCTTTATTGTACTAGGAGTACCTTTGAAAATGTAGGTGCATACAATGAATCTTATATAGTAATAAATGATTATGAATGGTCACAAAAATGCATAGAACAAAATCTTAACATCTGTTTTATAGATAAAACGCTAACACTTTTTGAACTTGGCGGGATTTCATCCGGCAATATGAAAACAAGAATTTTGGAAGCAATTCGTTTAACACAAGAAAAATTCCCGTTTTTGACAGAGGCTCAAGCATCCTTATATTACTTTGGCGTTCATGGTTATGGTCTTCGTTCTTTGGGATACGTAAATGTATTTAACAAATTTAACAATTTAATAAAAAGAGAAAAATACTTCCGTGTAGCCATGTACAGGATTGTCTTATATACATGTATATTGGATTGTTATTCTTTTATGAACAATGATACTGTATATAATAAAAAACTGATTAGCTTATGCCAATGGATGGAAAACAAGCTGAGTGACCATATTGCCCTGGGAGAAGAGGGTGATGCCACAGACGATGATTTATACGAACTTGTTAAAGCAAGGGTATATTGTCAATCATGTTATTTCAAGTATAATATAACTACGGCATCCCTACGGGGAAAGGTTAAGCTTTTGATTCTGAAATGTATTTCAATCGTAATTAAACGTAATACAAAATTATATCTTTTTTCAATGAAGCTAATGATGAAAAAATTTAAATAAGGAGCACTGAGTATGAATATTTGCATACCAACATTAAAAGAAAAGGCATATAACTTGCGAAAAACTACCCTGGAAATAACCGCAAGTGCGCAAGCCGGAAGAATAGCCTCTTCGTATTCGTGTGCGGAAATTTTAACTGCGCTATACTACACGGGGATTATGCGCTTTGACCCTAAAGACCCTGTATCTGCTGCGAGAGACAGATTTATAATGAGCAAAAGCCATGCAAGCCCCATTTTATATGCGATTTTGGCAGATTGCGGATTTTTTGATAAATCCGAATTGGATAAATACGCAAAGCCCGATGGTATATTAGGCACACTATTGGACGAAAACGTACCGGGTGCAGAAATATTGGGCGGTTCTTTGGGGTGTGGCTTTGGTATTGCCGCAGGGATGGCCTTTGCTTTAAAAAGAGAGCGAAGCAGAAGCATGGTTTTTACATTATTGGGAGATGGGGAATGTGGCGAAGGCTCTATATGGGAGACGGCAATGTTTGTAGGATTCCAACGTTTGAATAATTTAATAACCCTTATAGACAGGAATCATATATCTGCCTCAGCTTTTATACAGGACGACTTTGGTAACGAGCCCTTTGCGGATAAGTGGAGGGCCTTTGGATTTAACGTAGTTACAATAGACGGGCATTCCTTTGTTGAATTATTAGAAACTTTAAAAGATGTGCGAAGTAGGCGCAGTGCCTCCCCAACGGTTGTCATTTGCGAAACCGTTAAAGGGAAGGGAATAGATTTTGTGGAAAACGAACCGTTTTGGCATAGTAAAGCCGTAACACAAGACCAACTGGAAGCCGCTAGAAAAAGTCTGACTTTATTGAATAGAGGTGATGAATAAAAATGAATACAAGGGAAGCTTTTTTATCAGAGCTATATAGTATTGCTCACCGGGACAACGATATTTTTTTTATCGCTACAGATTTAGGGTCGCCTTCTTTGGATGTGTTCCGAAAAAACCTATCCGGGCAATTCTTAAATGTGGGTATAGCTGAACAGAACGCTGTTTTGGTTGCTTCCGGGATTGCTTTAAGTGGAAAGCGTTCATATGTGTATGGATTGGCACAATTCTTAGTTTTACGCGCTTTTGAACAGGTGCGCATTTATCCGGCGGGAATGAACCTTGATGTTACTTTATTGGGTACAAGCGTAGGTGTCGCCAACGATGTAGCCGGCCCTACACATCACACGATTGAAGATATTGCTTTAATGCGTATTTTACCTAATATGCAAATATGGAGTATTTCAGATGAATATATGGCGAAAGCCTTTGCACGTATGTCTTACGAGGTAAAAGGCCCTAAATATATCCGATTTGATAATGAAATGCTTCCAGCGGTATATAACGAAAGCGCGGATTTTACTCAAAGGATTCACACATTTGGGGAAAAGAGTGATATATGTATTTTATCTTGTGGGAATATGTTGCATGTCGCTTTAGCGGTTAAAGATGTGCTTAACAAAAAGGGCGTACAGGTATGTGTAGCTGACACAGCAATTTTACCCCTAAGCTCCAATGAAATTGAAGAATTGTCTGCTAAAGTAATATTTACATTAGAAGAGCATACATTGCCTGGTGGATTAGGAACGCATGTCTTAGAAATTATTTCTGATAATAACCTCCAAATTCAAGTACGGCGGGTTGGCTTTGACTTTTCAAAAGGATATTACAGAAAAAACGGAAACCGAAGTCAAATATACCGGGATTGTAAAATGGATGCGATGGCTGTAGCAGATAGAATACTGAGGGAGATGCAATAATGATGAATAAGAACAGCCGCTCCAGCCTTGTTTTGGTAAGGCCCAATGGTAAAGCCACTATGTATCAGGGTATAAAGCCCGGCGCGGTAGCGGTCGACCCCCCTTATTGGATGGCTGTGATGGGGGGGTATCTACGGGACAGAAATATTGATGTTTCTTTAATAGATGCGGATGCCGCCGGTCAAACTCCCGAGGAAACCGCAGAAGAAATAAAAGCATTGAAGCCAGATTTAATAGGTGTTTTTACCTTGGGTAATAATTTGGGTGCCAGCACTTGGACTATGCCGGGTGCAGGGATGCTGTGCAGGGCTATAAAGAACACCGCGCCAAATATCCCGGTATTTATTTGGGGTAATCACCCCTCCGCCTTGCCGGAACGCACATTACAAGAAGAAGCGGTTGACTATGTTATTGTGGGCGAGGGATTTGATGCCGTTGAAGGATTGCATCATTATTGCATGACCGGAAAACCCGGTCGTGAATCCATTAAAGGCATACGCTACTTGGAAGATGGAATATTGTGCGGGGATGGAGCGGTTTCGTTAATACATGATTTGAACGTGTTGCCTGTTGATGGATGGGATTTATTCCCAAGCACCCAGCGTCATTATCGGAATCATTTGCATTTTGCCTTCGAGGATTTGAACAAGCGCGACCGATACGGTACGATAGCTTCTTCTTTAGGTTGTCCGTATGGATGTACCTTTTGTGCAATACACGCTTTTTCCGGCAACACACGAAAAGTTCGGCAAAAAACCGTGGACAGGCTTTTGGATGAAGTGGATTGGTGGGTAAAAAACCGAAATGTTTATTTCTTGCGCATATTAGACGATTGTTTTACAATAAATAGAGCGTTTGTGATTGAATTTTCAAAAAAATTAAAAACACGAGGTTATGATTTATCTATTTGGATTTATGCACGTATTGATAATGTGGATGAGGAATTATTGTCTGCAATGCGGGGAACTGGCATCAAATGGATTGGCTACGGCATTGAAAGTGTAAGCGACCATGCAAGAGAAGACACTAATAAAAACCAATACAATTACGAAAAGACTAAAAAAATAGTAGCATTAACACAGGATTGCGGTATGTATGTATGCGGGAATTTGATGTTTGGCCTTCCGGGCGAGACCCTTGAGGATATGAAGTTTGACTTGGCCGCCGCCCGTGAAATGAATGTAGAATACCCCAATTTATATTGTACAATGGCATATCCCGGTTCGCAATTATACAATGAAATATTAAGTAAAAACCCGAATTGGTTACCAGATACATGGGCGGGATATGCACAATATACCTATGATACCAAACCCTTGCCCAATGAACACCTAACAGCAGAGGAAATACTCCGTTTTCGTGATTATGCTTTTACAGCGTTCTTTAACGACAACAAGAGATATTTCGATATGATAAACAATAAATTTGGTCTGCCCGCTGTTGATGCGATTAAAAATATGCTAAAGGGCAAGATAAACCGCAAATTATTGGGGGATTAGGATTATGAAAAATATATTAGTTGTATTAAAATATTTTGATTTAGCAATAATGGAGTCTACGCAATTTATCCCTTTGGGGATTATTTACATTGCCACAGTATTAAAAAGAAATAGATATAATGTGATTACTTTAACGATTAAAGAAAATGATGCAAGTCACATGAAATATATTGAAATACTAGATGAAACAATAAAAAAGCACAATATTGATGTTGTATGTTCAGGAGCATTATCTCCCGACCATTGGTTTATAAAAAATATGTTTAAGACTGTAAAATCTATCAATAAAAACATTGTAACCATTTTGGGTGGAGGCGGGATAAGTTCCAATCCAAAGATTGTGTATGAGGATACATTAACAGATTACGGTATCATTAACGAAGGTGAATTTTCAATTATTCAATTAATGAAACACATAAGTGGGGGGGGGGGCGACACAGAGATAATAAATATTCCCGGACTTGTATATAAAAATCATAAAGGTGAAACAATTATCAACCCCTCTTCTAATATTGAAAATTTGGATGCGATTCCTTTTCCCGATTTTACATTATTTCCAGAATTTGAAAAAGCAATTCTTAAAACAGGGGAGTATCCCATTTTATTAAGCCGCAGTTGCCCTTTTAAGTGTACATTCTGCTTTCATACATGCGGTTCAACATATCGGAAGAGAAGCCTTGATAATATTTTTCAAGAAATCAGTTTTGCTGTTAATAGATATAAAATACGTAAAATTTATTTAAATGATGAACTTTTTATAGATAATAAGGAGCGCATAAAAGATTTTTGTGAGAGAATAAAAAAGTTTAATTTAAGCTTTAATGGTCAAACACGTGCGGATGTTATTACTAAAGAGACATTGGTTATGCTTAAAGAAGCCGGATGTAAAAGTATTGGCATTGGTTTGGAGTCAATGAATAATGATGTGTTAAAAAGCATGAAAAAAAGAGTAACAAGACAACAAATTGATGATGCATATAAAATGACCAAAGAAATCGGATTATCGGTTGGCGGAAATATTATTGTGGGTGATATTGCTGAATCATTGGAAACGGCAGATGAATCAATTAAATGGTTTGTACAAAATTATACGCAGTATAACTTAGACATAATTAATATACGTGTTCTACCTGGCACAGAATTATATAATTATGCAGTAAAAAAGGGTATTATTAAATGTGAAACCGAATATATAAACAGCGGAAATTATGAAATTAATATAACTAACATGTCTGATGAGGAATTTGCTTATATTAATAAAAAAATTGCACAGCTAGGATATTGCATTCACCGGGGGGTCGAGTTTTTAGAAGTTATTAATATAAATAGAGAAAGTCATACTGTGGATTTGAATATAGAATGTCTCTCCTGTCGGAAAGCATTTATTGTTAATGATAATCCCGTGGATAAAGTGTTATATGTTTGTCCATATTGTCATTCTAATATTTTATTATATATGAAAAAAATATTAAAAGAGCATGACTTGGAATTAAGCAAGGATATTGAAGCAGTTGAAGCAATTGATTCGAATATTAGGAAGAAAAGAAATTACAAAGAAAGAATTAAAAACATAATTAAAAAATATTTACCATTTCGAATTTATATAATTATGAGAGCATTGAAAAACAGAATATATAATAAATAAAGGGTGAAAGAAATGGATTTGCGGGAAAAAATAAATTCACATGATGCTGGTGAAGCTGTAGCCGTTTTAAATTACCAACCTTTCATCATATCCGATGATATTCAGACAGGTTGTGCTTATTCGTTTTGTTCCGGTGATGACCCAAGAGTTGCCCCCCCCCTGGTATTCCATAAAAACGATTGGACTGATGAAAAATGGGATTTTATTTCCAAATGCAACGGACAATTGAGAGCAATGTATGATGATATATTGGATGAAATCGCTTCCCGGTTTCCCGGGGCATCCCTTTTAGATATAGGGTGTAATAATGGTTATTTTCCAGTTGGCGCAGAAATACGCGGAATGAGGGGAACGGGAACAGATGGAAACGGTGCGCATGAAAAATCGATGCATTTCTTGAATAAAGCACTTGATACTCAAGCGGAATTTATTCTTGGGTTATACGATAGCATTACGCACAAGTTGCCCGATGTAGGTATACATGATGTTGTTACGCTGTCTGCAATCATGTGTCATTTGCCTGACCCGTTATACTTTCTTTCAGAGGTCGGCAAAATTGCACAGCGTGCAATTTTATATTATGGACAGATAATTGATACCGATAAATTTCTAATATCATATAATCCACCTCACCCCAATTTATCCCATATTGTTGAATTTCCGCATAATTTTAATGATAACACCCGATTATCCTTAGGATTGTTTAAAGAAGCTTGCTCACAAATGGGATTTAATAATTTTTATAAGATACCGCCGCGTGATTCATGGTTGGAAATGTGCCATGGCCCTATTTCGCTAACGCTTGAACAAGAATTAAAAGATGTTTCTTGTCATGTCGCAATTCTTGCAATGCGATAATATACGAATAAGAAATTATGATGGGAAGGAACAATTCATGATTATAACAAAAACACCATACCGCATGTCTTTTTTCGGCGGTGGCACTGATTATCCCACTTGGTTTATGAAAAACGAAGGCCGTGTACTTTCTGCAACCATAAATAAATATTGCTATATTACTTGCCGTAGTTTGCCGCCCTTTTTTGACCATGATATCCGTGTCGCGTGGTCCAGGGTTGAAAATTTAACTAACATTGACGATATACAGCATCCTGCTGTACGCGAGGGTTTGCGTTTTATGGGTATAAAACGGGGTATTTCCATTACTCATGAGGGTGACCTTCCCGCAAGGACGGGCTTGGGTTCATCATCGTCGTTCATGGTGGGGTTGCTTCATGCGTTATATGCTTATCAAGGCCGAATGGCAGATAAAATGACTTTAGCTACAGAAGCTATTCATGTAGAGCGCGAGATGATTAAAGATAATGTGGGTTGCCAAGACCAAATCGCCGCGTCTGTTGGAGGATTAAACAAGATTTCCTTTTCATCCCAAGGTTATACGGTATCTCCGCTAGTGTTAAGCAGTGAAACCTTGGAAACCCTAGAGAAACATTTGATGATGTTCTATACTGGAATTGCCAGAACTGCGTCAGAAGTGGTAGCCGAGCAATTAAAAACAATGAACGATAAACAAAAGGAGATGCACCAAGTACTGGCCTTAGTGGATAAAGCGGAAAGTCTGTTGCTTTCCGGTGATATTCCTTCTTTTGGCCGGTTATTAGATGAAACTTGGAAGCTTAAACGTTCACTGTCTATGAAAATTTCTAATTCATATATAGATGATGCCTATGCATTGGGGATAAAAGCTGGTGCGTATGGCGGGAAATTGCTTGGGGCTGGCGGCGGTGGGTTTTTGCTTTTTTTATGCCCGCCGGAAAAACAAGCCAGTATGAAGAAAGCATTAAAGGATTTTTTACATGTACCTGTTAGGTTTGAATTTAACGGTACGCAAATTATTCATTATGTCCCGGATAATTATGAAACATTTTAAACATGGGGGAATTCTAGAATGAATAAAGATAGCGTTATATTTGTAGCCCAAAACGATGACCTGATAGGTGCAGCCATAGCTATGGAGTTAAAAAACAAAGAGTTTATAAACATACTGACATATAATAAAGATGAACTTGATTTAACAGATGCTTCTGCAGTATTCAGTTTTTTTGAAAAAAATAAACCGGAATATGTTTTTTGTTTTGCGGGGCCCCATGGAGGAATAACCATGAACACCCAATACCCCGCCGATTTGATTTACACCAACCTTCAGGTGCAATGCAATTTAATACACAGTGCATATAAGCATGGCGTAAAAAAGTTTTTATTTATGGCCAGCAGTTGCGTATACCCCAAGGAGTGTCCGCAACCCATTGCTGAAGACTATTATATGACAGGTAAAATGGAGCCTACAAGCATTGCTTATTCTACCGCACGTGTTGCTGGAATAGAAATGTGCTTAGCTTATAATAGGCAACACAAAACAAAATTTATCCCTTCAATAATGACAAATTACTTTGGGCCGGGTGATGATTTTTCCGACGATGGGCATGTACTGGCCAGTGTGCTTCGAAAAATGAGCCAAGCAAAGGAACGCGGCGATGCTTCCCTAACATTATGGGGTTCTGGAAAACCAAAGCGGCAGTTTATGTTTACTCATGACATAGCTAAAGCGGCAATATTAATTATGCAGAAATATAATGAAAACGAACTTATTAATATTGCTGGGGGGAAGGAGTTTTCTATTGCAGAGTTGGCCAATGAATTAAAAGAAATAACCGGATATCAAGGGGAGATTTTATTTGACACCAGCAAGCCGGACGGAGCGATGCGTAAGTTATTGGATAATAATAAGTTGAAATTATTAGGCTTTGCTGAAACGGTGGATTTTCATGAGGGCTTGTCAATTTTGCATAAGGACTTTATACTTTCACAAAAATAAGGAAGGGATTGATTTATATGTACTACCCCTTGATGGATAATAATATTATCCGTGAAGATTTGGATGCATTGATTGAGTTTCTCAAAGGCGACCACATGCTTACCCAGTCAAAAAATGTCCGTAAATTTGAAGAACAGTGGTCAAATTGGCTGGGCGTAAAGCACAGTGTATTTGTCAATTCGGGTGCTTCGGCAAACCTTGCCACCATCGGAATGTTAAAGCAGAGATTCCCGGAGGGGGGGGAGATTATTGTACCGCCCTTAACTTGGGTATCCGATGTGGCTTCTGTATTGTGGAACCAATTTACCCCCGTGTTCGCCGACATTGACATGAATCATTTGGGCATGGACACGGATAAAATACTGGAAAAAATTACGGATAAAACACGTGCTGTTTTTATCACCTATGTATTGGGCTTTAACTGCCTTACCGAGAAGCTGGTAAATGAATTGGACAAGCGCGGAATCATTTTGATAGAGGATGTATGTGAATCCCATGGTGCTACATGGAATGGAAAAAAATTGGGTTCCATCGGATGGGCATCCAATTTTTCGTTTTATTATGCGCACCATATGAGCACAATAGAAGGCGGTATGATTTGTACCAATGACGATGAAGTATATAATATGGCCAGACTCTTCCGCTCCCACGGAATGACACGTGAATCTCTATCCCAGGATTTCAAAGACGGATATATTCATAAATACCCTGACTTGAATCCTGAATTTATATTTGCATATCCGGCATTGAATATACGCTCGACAGAACTTAACGCGGTGCTGGGGCTTGCACAATTACCCCGGTTAGATAATAATGTAAAAAAACGCAATGAGAATTTCAGTTATTTTTTGAACAATTTGAATCCAAACAGATATAAAACAGACTTTGACCTTGTAGGCATGTCAAATTACGCCTTTACATTAATTTTAAAACATCCAGACGCAGATTTATGGAAAAAAGTACGTGCCGCACTTACTGCCGCCGGAGTAGAATATCGTTGCGGGACAGCCGGAGGCGGTAATCAACTGCGGCAACCTTATCTTAAAGGGTTGTTGGATGTAAACTATGATGATTACCCCCATGTTGACCATGTGCATTTTTATGGGATGTACTTGGGCAATTATCCTGATTTAGCTAAAGAGAAAATTGAAAAAGTATGTAAAATTCTAAATGAATTATAGAAAGGGGTAGGAAAATGAAAGAAAAAGTTTTGTTAATTGGAGGCGCGGGGTATATTGGAACGTCATTGGCACCCCTGTTGCTCAATGAGGGTTACAAGGTAACGGTGCTGGATATGTTCTTGTTTAATCAAACCCCCATGCTGGATTTGTGCCTCAACCCGGATTTTGAGGTAATACGGGGTGACTTCCGCGAAGAAGAAATATTATCAAAAGCCCTTACAGGGATGGATTACATTGTACCCCTTGCCGCGATAGTGGGCTATCCCCATTGTGACGCCGACAGAACCGCCGCCAAAACAACGAATGTTGGGGCTATACAAACGTTACTCTCCCTTAGAAAGCCCGAGCAAAAAATTATTTATCCTTGCACCAACAGCGGGTATGGCATAGGTGAACAGAATGATTTTTGCACAGAAGATTCGCCGCTCAGGCCCATATCGCTTTATGGTAAAACGAAAGTAGAAGCTGAACGGTTGGTATTGGAAGCCGGCAATTCTTTATCCTTCCGCTATGCAACGGTTTTTGGCGCATCACCCCGGATAAGACTTGACCTGCTGGTTAATAATTTTATCTTCCGTGCTGTGATGGATAAAACCGTTACTATTTTTGAAGGGCATTTCAGACGCAACTATATTCATGTGAAGGATGCGGCTGGTGCTGTATTACACGCAATGAAAAATTTTGATGCCATGAAGGGATTGCCTTATAATTGCGGCTTATCTACCGCCAACCTTACCAAAATCCAGCTTTGTGAAAAAATCAAGCAACATATCCCTGATTTTGTTTATATCGAAGCCCCCGTAGGCGAGGACCCCGATAAACGTGATTATAATGTTTCCAACGCACGCTTGGAAGCTACCGGTTGGGTGCCACAGGTTAGCTTGGATGACGGTATAAAAGAATTAATAAAAGCGTTTAAAATAATTCAATTTTATGAAGCATCTATGCGGTAATTACGGGAAGGGGCGGTTTCATTGCACGCCATAAAAGCGGTAATCATGGCCGGAGGCTTGGGTACGCGACTGGCATCATTAACACCAGACATCCCCAAGCCGATGATACCTGTCGGCGGGAAACCTGTGCTTTTACACCAAATTGAATGCTTAAAAAAAAATAATATAACGGATATAACCTTCATAACCGGATACAGTGCGGATAAAATAGAAGCGTATTTTGGCGACGGCGGCACCTGGGGGGTTAATATTTCCTATATAGTTGAGGAAATTCCCTTGGGCACCGCCGGAGGATTATATTATTTAAAGGAATGTCTCCATGATACTTTTTTGCTTATTAATGGAGATATTCTATTTGACGTAGATTTTTTTCGCATGTTCCGCTGGCACAAGAAAAAAGGAGCCGTTGCGACACTACTCACCCACCCCAATAACCACCCCTATGACAGTGCGCTGGTTATTACCGATGAACAGAGCCGGGTTACAAATTGGTTGCACAAGGAAGAGCCTCGGGAAGATTATAATAACAGGGTTAATGCAGGTATACACATGTTGGAACCGGAAGTGCTCGAAAAAATGAAAGCACCTGTTAAAACAGATTTAGACAGGGACATGCTCAAACCAATGGTAATAACAAAAGGCGTGTTTGCATATGACACACCGGAATATGTAAAGGATTTGGGTACACCGGATAGGTATGAGCGGGTGTGCCGGGATTTTGAAAATGGATTAGTAGAAGCAAAGAATCTTAGACACAAACAAAAAGCGGTTTTTTTAGACAGAGACGGAACTATTAATAAATATAGTGGATTTATTACCCATCCCGACCAAATCGAATTATTACCGGGCGTTTCTGAAGCCATTCGAAAATTAAACAACTCTGCATATCTAACCATTGTGGTTACAAATCAACCTATAATAGCCCGTGGTGATTGCGACCATGATGAATTAAATGCTATACACAGACGCTTAGAACGATTACTGGGAGAAGCGGGTGCGTACTTGGATGCGATTTTTTATTGTCCGCACCACCCGGACAAAGGATTTACCGGGGAACGCGCTGAATATAAAATCGAATGCCCCTGCCGCAAGCCCCAACCGGGAATGCTTCTACAAGCACATGAAAAGTTTAATATTGATTTATCTAAATCTTATATGGTTGGCGACCATGACCGGGATGTACAAGCGGGGTTGGCTGCCGGGTGCACATCCTTGAAAATAGATGCCCAAACACCCCGGCGAACTTCATTGCTGGAATGCGTTGATGCGATTTTGGAAGGAGTAGTATAATGAAAAGCAAGCATGTGCTGGATGAACTGTTTATATCTTATGCATGTCTTGAGGTATGTAGAGATGCTATTTTTCAAGCCTTCGGTATTCTTCGTGATGTATATGCCCAAAACGGAAAGGTTTTACTTTGCGGTAACGGTGGCAGCGCGGCCGACTGTGAACATATCGTTGGCGAATTAATGAAGGGCTTTAAATTAAAGCGACCGCTTCCCCATGATTCCCATGATAAGCTATCCTCCTTTGGCGGTGGAGAAATTGCCGATTATTTACAAGGTGCGCTTCCAGCTATTTCTTTAGTTAGCCACAACGCGCTTATTTCAGCCTTTACAAACGATGTCGGTGCTGATTATGTTTTCGCACAGCAAGTATATGGATATGGGAAAAAGGGTGACGCGCTTATTGCACTTTCAACCTCCGGGAATGCAACCAACGTAGTTAACGCTTGCCGTGTGGCCAAAGCATTGGAGATGAAGGTAATCGGCCTTTCGGGAAAAACTGGTGGGTTGTTGAAAAATCTTTGTGACACATGCATTTGTATACCCTCAGCTGACACAGCATCTATTCAAGAAAGGCATTTGCCGGTATATCACGCACTGTGTGCCGCGCTAGAGGTTGAGTTTTGGGGAAGCTTGGTGTGGTAAAGAAAAATATTGACAACTTGCAGTTGATATTATTAATACTATGTTAAAAGGCAAGGTGCAGAGAGCATTATAAGGAGATTGAGTGAGATGCGTTTAATAACCAAAGCAATAAAATCCCTTCAAAAAAGAGGATTGCGTGAATCAATTAAGAGATTTTTGTTTTATATGATGGTTAATAATAAAATGTTCGAAGATTGGATCGTTCAAAAGACTACACAGCAAGTAAATTTGACGCTTAATGATTGTATTAATCAACAAATCGATTTGATAGTTAATAAACTTACAAGAAATGACTTGTTTGAGACATACATGAGTCATCGAATCGAACCTCAAGCTAATGATCTTATATATTATGCGAAGCATAGAAGAATATTATTTTCATGGTATTATTATTGGCCAAATAATATGATATTACATGAATTGGAAAATTTGGCATTAAGTCATTGGTCATGGAAATATGAATATAAGCAGTTATGGTTAATCTATTGTGCATGTTTATTGGACAAGGGGCGAGATGAGGAAGCCGAACGTGTGCTAAAAAGATACGAAAAATTATATAAAAAACATGAAATTGAACAATTGTTGCCTGTAGCTGACTTTGCAAGTCGCATAGGCATTTCCAATGATTCAATAGAAAAGTCAAGTTTGATATATAAAATGTTTCAAAAAAACAAAAAAACTAACCATATAGTAAGTTATATGAAAGATAAAAAAATTGCAGTGGTTAGTAATGGGGATGCCTGTCTCGGTAAAGGCTTAGGCAAAGAGATTGATGCAAATGATATAGTTGTCCGGTTTAATTGTTTTGATAACACAGCGCGGGGAAATGATTATGGCAATAAAACATCGATTTGGGTAAAATGTTTATCCGTTCAGGACGAAGATAAAAATATTGAAAATATGGATTATGTTTTATACAGTTGGGACGTGAATCGCTTTTTTTTTAGTGAAAACCATCTTAATATATTGTATGATTATGCTTGTTCCCATCACGATAAGCTAACATACATCGACGGTGATTTAATTCGTTCATTGCTTGATGATTCTCTACTTACTATTTCAACATCAGGATGTAACGTTTTTTACTATTTATATAAATTGTTTGGTAATTTTCACAATATTAACGCTTACGGATTTAGCTTCTTAACTTTAGACTATGATAATAGGAATCATTATTATGAAAACAAAAAAATCCCTGATGAACTTGCTAAATTTAATGATTTATACACAGAGTATAACTTCTTGAATAACCTATATTTTAATAATAAGGAATAAAGAAAATCCATGAAAATATGGTGCAATATCTATAAATAAAAAGAATTATTGTAAAGTAAATATATACAAATTAGGGAGCCTTGCTTTTAAACCAACAAATGCTTCCTTAATTATATAAAAAAAGGATGAAGATAAAATGAGAAATATTCTTGTATGCGGTAATGGCCCATCGTGTACGAAAATTGATTTTACCCGAGTACCAGATGACGTAAAAATTATGAGAGCGACTTCTTTTTATTTCGAGGATAAATATTATGCGGGTAAGCGTGTGGATTATTACGTAGATTACATGAAGCGGATTGTGAACCAGTATTTTGTTGTTCGTACCGTTCACGATAAAGGCGAGTACGATATTGATTTAGCAAATACATGGTGGACGGTAATGCATGAAAAAAACCCACATTTCCCCGCTGCCAAATCATGTACGGATTATATACAGCAAAATATATACATTGCTGAGTTTAGATGCTTTTACGAATATTACTACGGACAATATTTACCTACGGGAATGCAAGCACTTGCATTGGCTTTTTGCTTGGGGTATGAAAATATTTATGTTGCCGGGTTTGATATGTTTACAGACCCCAACAATATGCATCCTTTCCCTTACGGGGGAAAGGTAATGCAGGCCGCGCTTGAAAGCGTTCCTTCTACGGGCATTTATGATACGAGCGAAGTGAAAAGCGAAAATAAGTCCGAATTTGAATATGTGCAAGTGCTTCGTCCAACCGATATGCAGGTAAAGTTTGTACAATTATTGCAAAAATGTTTTCCCAAAACAAAAATCATGAGTGTGGTTGAAAATAGTATTATGAATCAACATGTGACCGTTGCACCCATTATACATGATGTGCCTTGGTATGTGCCACAAAAAAAGCCGACAGACAGAACAACCGATTGGTATCCCCTACCGGAAAGTATGCCTAGCAGAAGGAGAAACACACAATGACGGTAAAATACGGCAAGCCTATGGCGGGTGTTATGCCTTTTAAGGAATTGTTTTTTAATGAAAACGAAAAAATGCTAAAGTGGGGAGCGGCGGCCTTAGCACTGTATAAACAACAACCCAAAAGAACCGGTTGCAAGCTGTGTAGCACCCCCCTTCCGAAAGAATTTTATGTTAAAAGCCACGGGTTTGCATTTTATTTATGCGGTGAATGTGGGCATTTAAACGGTGAATTTGAAGAAACCGATGCCTATAACAGGAATTTTTTTGTGCTACCGGAAAGTAAAATAAGTGACATGTATCATGTGGAGTCGCAAATAAAATTTGATGAAAGAACCGATAAGATTTATGTGCCCAAGGTGCAATTTATTATAGATTCATTGGCGGAAACAGGTGTTAACGTAGCAGCATTACAATATTTGGATGTGGGTGCAGGTTCGGGTTATATGGTTGCGGCTATGCGAAAAAAAAGATTGGCTGCAAGCGGTGTAGAGGTAAGTGCGCCGCAGGTGGCACTGGCTAACACAATGATACCCGCGCCGCAGGCGGTACGTGTTTGCGACCCTTCGGACATTGTACAAATCGCGTTAACAGAAGAAGCCGATGTACTTACTTTTATAGGGGTGCTTGAGCATATCCCTAATTTGCAGGCGGTATTACAAGCAATAACACAAAATAAAAGTGTTAAATATATGTTTTTTTCTGTGCCCTGTTTGGCATTTTCCAACGCTATTGAAGCAGTTTTTCCGCAGGTATTTGGCAGGCATATGGGGCACGGGCACACCCACGCGTTCAGCAATCGCTCATTGGAATGGATGTATAAAAACTATGGCTTTGAGCCTATTGCCGAATGGCGGTTTGGCGGAGATATTATGGATTTATACAGGTCAATAATGGTGTCGCTTAAAGAAAATACTGACGAAAATTTCATGCGAATGATAGCGGACTTTTTTCAAGAAAATGGTGATGCCCTACAGCTTATTATTGATAAAGCGGGTTTATCATCAGAAATACATGTATTAGTAAAAAATGCAGGAGCATAAAATGAATATATTAGCCGTTATCCCTGCAAGGGGCAATTCAAAAGGTATACCCCGCAAAAATATGCGTTTGATGCACGGTAAGCCTTTATTGTTTTATTCCATTGCCACAGCAAAGAAGTGTAAATATATTACACAGGTGGCGGTTTCATCAGAGGATGCGGAAATATTGGAATATGCGCAGTCGATGGGTGTAACGGCACTGCCCAGAAGTATTGAGTTGTCGGGCGACGACATAACCCTAGACCCGGTTGTGTATGACGGGTTAGTTAAAATGGAAGCACATATGCATTGTGCATATGATTATATAATTACTATGCAACCCACCTCACCTTTATTGTCTGCTTTAACATTGGAAAGTGCGATTGAATGCGCGGTTAGTAATGCGTACGAAACGCTGATAAGCGCGACCAATAAGCCCTCTCTTTCGTGGCGAAGAGAGGGCGATTCTATTTTACCCAATTACCAAAAACGCCTGAACCGGCAACGGCTACCCGCGAACTATATAGAAACGGGGGCCTTTGTTGTTAGCAAGCGGCATGTGGTAACCAACGCTACACGCATTGGGAAGTATATAAATGTATACGAGTTGCCCGGCCATGAGATAATTGATATAGATACTATGGAGGACTGGTTTGCTTGCGAGGCTTTGATGAACCGCAAGCGTATTGTATTCCGTGCCGATGGGTCAAGAGAATTGGGTATGGGGCATATATACCGGTGCTTAACCTTGGCATATGAGCTTACGGGGCATGACATTTACTTTGTGTGTGACGAACGGTACTTGCCGGGGATAGAAAAAATTGAAGGCAGCTACTTTTATTGTTATAAAATCAATAGTAGCCCCTTGTTTTACAGCCTGTTGGATGAGATAAAGCCGGACATAGTGGTAGTGGACATGCTTAACACCCATGAAGCCGACATGAAGGAGATTAAAACCCGTACGGGTCGGCTGGTTACGCTGGAGGATTTGGGGACGGGAACCCATGTAGCCGACGCGGTTGTAAATGAATTGTATACAAATAAAGATAGTCGGCCCCATGTATATACCGGGCATAAATATGCTTGCTTGCGAGAAGAATTTTTAAGAAGAATGCCTAAGCCGTTTTCCCCGCAGGTTAAAAATATTTTTATTATGTTTGGTGGCAGTGACCCTTCAAACCTAACAAAAAAAGTATATGAAATGGTATGCAATTACAATGCGCAGCTTGCGGGTATTTGTTTTAACTTTATCACGGGATTGGCGTATGATTATGAGGTAAACTGCATTGTTGATAACCCCGAAAAAAATATTTATGTGCATAACAACACACATAAGGTAAGCTGGTTTATGCAACAGGCGGATTTGGCAATATCATCTAAGGGTAGGGGAACGATGGAGCTAGCCTCCATGGCTGTGCCCGCTATTGTGCTGGCAGCAAATAATAAAGAAAAATCCCACGGGTTTGCTAAGCTGGAAAATGGGTTTGTTAACTTGGGTTCGGGTGCTGACATCTCTGAGCAAACCTTGTTTAATACATTAAAATGGTTAATTGATACCCCGCAAACGAGAAAAGAAATGCGTGAGTTGATGCTGGGCTTGGATTTAACAAATGGGATAAACCGAGTGAAAAAAATTATCTTAGGTGATAAATAATATGCAAAGTATAATTATTGAAAGAGCAAAAAAAGGCACGTTTACACTTATTGCCGAAATTGGTGTAAATTATTACGATATTGCCGCGCAAAGGGGCATAACGCCCATTGCGGCCGCTTGCTTAATGGTTGACCATGCCTTGGCAAGCGGGGCACATGCGGTAAAATTTCAAACCTATAAGGCGCAAACCCTTGCCGCGAAAGCGTCTCCCTCGTATTGGGATTTAAGCGAGGAACCTACCTGTTCTCAGTTTGAGCTGTTTAAAAAGTTTGATAGCTTTAACGAGCAAGAATATGCGCAAATAGCAAAGCATTGTATGGACATGGGTATAGAGTTTTTATCCACCCCTTTTGACTTTGAAAGTGCGGATTATTTGGATAAATATATGGCTGTATATAAAATATCTTCCTCTGATTTAACCAATATCCCTTTTATTAAACATATCGCGGGTAAGGGAAAGCCCATACTCTTATCTGTAGGCGCATCCAACGTGGATGAGATTGATGCTACGGTGCGCACAATTAGGAAGATAAACCAACAGCCCCTTGTGTTATTGCACTGTGTTTTAGAATATCCGACCCCTGTGACCCACGTTAACTTAAACCGCATCGTTTCTTTAAAAGAGCGATACGATGGTGCATTTATCGGTTATTCAGACCATTCCGTACCTGACGCAACCAAGGATGTAATTAAAGCGGCTTACCTTTTGGGTGCGCGTGTTATTGAAAAGCACTTTACATTGGATAAAACACTGAAGGGGAATGACCACTACCACGCTATGGATGTAGCCGATGCAAAGGACATACTTAACAAAATAAGCCATATTGAAGCCCTTTGCGGAAACGGAGATTTGGTTGTGCTTGAAACAGAGGCAGCTGCGCGCCGCAATGCGCGTCGTTCTGTAGTAAGCACAAGAGAAATTTCTGCCGGGCAAGTTATAACGACAGAAATGCTAACCTGCAAGCGGCCCGGCACGGGCATACCCCCCGGTGAGCAAGACAGGTTGGTAGGCATGAAAGCAAAAATAAACATAAATGAGGACACCCTTTTGCAATGGGATATGTTTAATTAAACATTTGGAGAGATTTATATGGCTAAAAGTGTTATGGACAGAGGCTCAATTAAACGTTATAGCAATGAGGCAGTTTTCGATGAATTGAGAAAAATATACGGCGGTGCCTATGATAAATACCGTAACGATTGGGAAACGGCGGGTAAATTGCAGGTGAAGGAGGAACGTCCAAGCCATTTGTTGATGGAATTAACCTCGCATTGTAATATGTTGTGTAAAATGTGCTACCGCAATTACGTACCTGAACGTGTTGAAGGGTATATGAAAATGGAGATTGTTGACAAGATAGTGTGCGAAGCAAAAGCCTTAAAGGTACCCAGCATATTTTTGGGGGCAGGGTCTGAATGTTTGTTACACCCTGAAATTACATTAATTTTAAAGAAATTTGCTGAAGTTGGGGCTATGGATTACTGGATGATATCAAATGGCTCATTACTTACGCACGAAATAAGTGAGGCAATTATTGACGCGCAGCTCACGGTATTTTCTGTATCATTGGATGCCGCTACGCCGGAAACCTATGAAAAAATACGGGGAAACGGGGGCAAATACAACTTGGAAACGGTTACACGCAATATTATGGAGTTAATAAACCTACGGGAGCGTAAAAACAAAATGTTCCCAAGGATTCGCCTTTCTTACGTAGTGATGGATGAAAACGAGCATGAAGTAGAACGATTTAAAAAACAATGGGATGAATATGTAGATATGTTTGATTTTCAAGCATTAACGGATTACGCTTTATATGAGAAAATTATTGAAGATGTCAGTATTGAAGAAGATTATCACTGTCCGGATCCGTTTTCAAGAATTGTAATAAATTATAAGGGAGATATGCACCCTTGTGTAAGTAATTTTTATCGGCCGGAGGAGCCCGTAAATATACAAGATATGTCGATAAAGGAATATTGGTATTCATCGGCGATAGAGGCATTACGTGTAGCCGTTAAAAATAGAGCGTTTCCGAAAAGTTGTACTCGGTGTGTGGCAGCACGGCTGGCAATGGAGAACACTAAAAAGTGGTGATTATAAATGGTAAATGAAATCATTTCTTACCCTTTTGACAGTATTGAGATTATTAAAAAGAAAAAAGCGATAAAGCGACAATTACGGCGGCAAGACGCCCTGCTGGAGGTGCGTATTGCCATAATGAGCGGCTCAACCGTGGGGGTTGTTAGTGATGTGCTTGAGCTTTTCTTATTGTATTTTGGCATAAAGCCAATTTTTTTTATAGGCAATTATAACCGCTATTATGAGGAGCTACTGTTTGAAAACCGGGAGCTGTTTGCTTTTTCGCCTGATATAATTTATATACATACGTCGATACGTAATGTAACGGATACCTTTGAAATTGAAAAATTTAAGGTGATGTGGGATAAAATTAGAGAAGTTTACGCATGTACGATAATACAAAATAATTTTGAATTGCCCGGTTATTATGAAGCTGCCCTATGTAAAAAAATAAATGAATATAATGTGTTTATTGCTGATTATGCCTTGAAAAACAATAATTTTTATGTTAATGATATTCAGTTTTTGTCTGCTTGGTATGGTTTAGGCGCATGGTTGGACGCACAGGATTATATGCTGTATAAATACGCGCTAAGTATAAAAGCGATTCCTCATTTATCCTATCAAATTGCAAAAATTATAAAGTCAATGTATGGTAAAAACCAAAAATGCTTGGTGCTTGATTTGGATGACACCCTATGGGGTGGAATAGTTGGGGAAATTGGCACGGAGAAAATAGAAATAGGAAGCGATACTGCCCTTGGCGAGGGGTATAAAGCGTTCCAAAAGTATGTAAAGACGTTGCATGAACAAGGAATTATCTTGGCTGTTTGCTCTAAAAATGAAGAAAAAATTACAAGGGATGCGTTTAATAATCCCAACATGGTTTTATCCCTTGAAGATATTACCGTTTTTTGCGCAAATTGGGATAATAAGGCGGATAATATAAAATATATTGCCGCGCAATTAAACATACTCCCAGAAAGCATCGTATTTATTGACGACAACCCCGCAGAGCGTGAGCTGATACGGCAGGCCATACCGCAGGTAAAGGTGCCGGAGGTAAATAATGTAGTCGATTTTATACGGCACATTGAGGAGGCCGGATATTTTTATACTACGAGGGTAACCGAGGAGGATAAAAAACGCAATCAATATTATGCAAATGAAGTAAAGAGAGCGAATGAGGAGGAGCTGTTTGCGGACTATAGTGCCTATTTGCGTTCTTTGTGTATGACAAGTGAAATAGAGGCGTTTTCATGGGCAAGCATAGAAAGAATTGTGCAGTTAATAAATAAAACCAATCAGTTTAACTTTACAACTCGGCGTTATAGTATCCATGAAATAAATGATGTAATGATAAATAGCCAATATATTACCTTGTATGGTACCCTTGATGATAAATTCGGAAGTAATGGTATTGTGTCGGCAATCATTGGTAAAGCCCAAGCGGATGTTTTGCACATTACGCTGTGGGTGATGAGTTGTCGCGTTTTTAAGCGTGATATGGAGTGTGCTATGCTTGACCGATTGGTTAAAATGGCGCGGGATGCCGGAATAAGCAAAATAGTAGGCTGTTATTACCCAAGTGCCAAGAATGGAGTTGTACGCGAATTATATAAGGACATGGGTTTTAATAAAACCAGCGAGGATGAAAGCGGCAATACGGTGTGGGCGTTGCATACAAGCAGCTATGTTAATAAAAATAAAGTAATAAGTGTTACGCGAGGAAGGACGGTATAAAATGGATAATGAGGCGACTGCGCTAAAAAAAATAAGAAAAAATATTTTCCTAACCGCCTGTGCGGGTGGGGTTGGGCATTTGGCATCTGCTTTTTCGATTGTTGAAATTATTTACGCATTATATATAAAAGGTGTGCTTTGCCATGACAGTAAAAACCCAACATGGGAGGGCAGAGACCGATTTATATTAAGCAAGGGGCATGGTTGCTTGGCACTGTATAATGTGCTTAGTCTTGGCGGATATTTTGAGGAAGATGAGCTGTGGACGTTTTGCCGCCCGGGGTCACGTATGGGGGGCGAGCCAAATGTTTTGGAACTGCCCGGGGTTGAGGCTTCTACCGGTTCGCTGGGGCATGGCTTGTCTATTGGCGTGGGTATGGCGTTGGCCGCAAGGGCAGATAACATGGACAATAAAATATATGTGCTGGTTGGTGACGGTGAATGCCAAGAGGGCTCCATATGGGAAGCCGTTATGGCGGGAATGGCATTTGGGTTGGACAACCTTTATGTGATTCTTGACGAAAATAAATTGCAAAAGATGGGCTTTGTCAGTGATATTATGCGAATCAATTGTTGGGAGGAAAGGTTTAAGGCATTTGGGTGGCAGGTAAAAAAAGCAAATGGACACAATGTGGCGGATATATATAAGCAATTAACGGGGGAATGGACGGCCGGTGTGCCGCGGGTGTTAATTGCCCAAACAACAAAGGGTAAGGGCGTTTCGATAATGGAAAACGCACCGGGCTGGCATTGGAAAATGCCAAACAAGCGAGAACTTAAAATAGTAATGCAGGAATTAGGTATAACCGAGGAGGAGCTTGAAAAATGCAAAAGGCATATATAACCGCACTGTATGGGCTGATGCTTGGCGATAAACGGGTTTGCTCTTTATTGTCAGACAGTGGAACGGAGTATGACGCGCTTATTTTTCGTGAGTTTCCTAACCGGTGCTTTAACTTTGGTATTGCCGAGGAAAACAAGGTGGCGGCAGCCTCCGGGTTGGCTGCGTTTGGAAAAATCCCCTTTGTGTATACTACGGGGGCATTTCTTGCGTATCGGGCATATGAATTTATAAGAAATGATATATGCATACAAAAGAGTAATGTAAAGCTTACCGGAATGGGGACCGGAATGGGGTGGAGCACATTAGGGCCCTCTCACCACACTACAGAAGATATAAGCGCGTTGCGCGCATTACCCAATTTAACGCTGTTTATTCCGGCAAGCCCGATGGAGCTGCAGGCTTGTGTTAAGGCGGCGTATGAAATAGAGGGGCCTGTATATATTCGTATGTGTATGCACGATAATGACGAGATATATGACGCGGGCTATACATTTGTACCGGGCAAAAATATAGTATTGGCAAATGGAAGCGAAATTGTTGTTTTTTCAACGGGGAGTATTGTATCGGAAGGGCTTGCGGCGACAAAGCTTCTTGAGGAAAAGGGTGTTTCTGTAAGGTTTGTTAACGTTCATACACTTAAACCGCTGGACAAAGAGAACATTATTGCCGTTGCAAAGGATGTACGGCATATTTTTACGCTTGAGGAGCATACGGTTTTAGGCGGATTGGGCGGGGCCGTTGCAGAGGTGCTTGCAGAGGCGGGGCTGGGTGTGCCGGTAAAGCGAATTGGCTTGAACGATTGTTTTGCCGCGGGGTATGGTACGCAGGCAGAGGTTAAAAAAATGAATGGACTGGATAGTGCGCACATATTTAATAAAATTTGGGAGGCCATAAAATGACAAGAGAAATTGTATTGGAAAGAATGACACAAATATTCCGTGACATATTTGACGACGAAAGCATTAATGTGGTTGACGCTACTCATGCCGACGACATTGAGGATTGGGATAGCTTGGAGCATATTAACCTGGTGTTGGCGGTTGAAGAAGAATTTGACATTAAATTTACCCTGCCTGAGGTTACCGATGCGAAAAATGTGGGCGATATCGTAGACATTATCGTACAACGCGGTACGTTGTAATGAAGGAATATACATTTGAGGAGATAACGATAGGGCAAGAGGAAAGCTTTTGCGTTGAAATAACGAAAGAAAAAATGGATGCGTTCCGTGTAATTACCGGGGATGAAAACCCCCTTCACCATGATGCGGTTTATGCGGCATCTCAAGGATTTGGGGGCGGGGTTGTCTCTTATGGTTTGCTTACCGCCTCTTTTTTATCCACGTTGGCGGGTATGTATTTGCCGGGTAGGTATAGTCTTATCCATAGCGTTGAGGTGAAATTTCCGAAGGCTGTGTGTGTTATGGATAAAACAACCCTTGTTGTACGCGGAAAGGTTGCCGAAAAGCAGGATATATTCAACGTACTTATGATAAAGGTTGCCATTGAAAATGAAGATGGTGAAAAGGTTTGCAGGGGTACAATGAAGGTAGGGGTAAGGGATGAAAAATAAAAAGGTGCTTATGGTAACGGGGGCATCTTCAGATGTAGGCATGGGGCTGATACGAAAAATACAAAGTAATTACACCCACATTATTGCCCATTATAACCGTAGTAAAGACAGGGTACAGGCACTGGAACATGAATTGGAGGGCAGGGTTGTACCCATGCAGTGCGACTTTGCTGATAAAGACGCAGTTGACGCGCTGGCACAGCAAATTATTGACCTTGATATAGTGCCAACGCATTTTGTGCATATGCCCAATAGCCCATTAAACAACGCAAAATTTAATAAAATGCAATGGCATGATTTTGAAGATGAAATGTATACTTCGTTTCGCTCGGCTGTTATATTGCTTCAATCGTTTGTTCCTGCAATGGTTAAACAAAAAAACGGGAAGGTTGTTTTTATGCTGAGTTATTGCTTGGTAAACACGCCGCAAATAAAATTTGCGGTGCAATATACCTGTGCTAAATACGCGCTTTTGGGGCTTATGCGGGGTTTGTCCACGGAGTATGCCCATAAGGGTATCACCGTAAATGGGGTATCCCCATCCATGATTGAAACACGGTATTTGAAGGACGTACATGCGTTAATTGTACAAAAAAATGCCGCCGAGAGCCCTTTGAAAAGAAACTTGTATGTTGATGATGTAATAGGCGCGTTTGAATTTTTTTTATCCGAAGGTGCGAATTGTATAACCGGCCAAAATATTGCCGTGACGGGTGGAAAATAAGCTATGTCATATATAAGCTTTCTGCAAATAGCCCATGTGTTGGGAATAAAAAAAGGTGATAATATTTTGGTTTCTTCGGATATTACCCGGTTGGCGTATTTATGCTGTTCACATGGCGAAAAATTTGACACAAACCTGTTTATTGACAGCCTAAAAGAAGCGGTGGGTGAAGGAGGCAGCCTTGTTTTTCCAACCTATAATTGGGATTTTTGTAAAGGAATTGCGTTTGATTACCGTGCTTCCAAGTCAGAGGTAGGTTCCCTTTCAGATGCGGCATTAAAAAGAAATGATTTTACGCGTACAAGGCATCCTATTTATTCGTATGCTGTTTGGGGGAGGGATAGGGAAGCACTGTATTCCCTTGCTAACAGGAGTGCATGGGGTGAGGGTAGCCCATTTGATTATTTTTACCACAACGGGTACAAAAATTTAGCTATTGATGTTGCATATGATAAATTTGCCACCTTTATCCATTATTGTGAGGAAAAGGTAGGTACTACCTATAGATATATGAAGGATTTTACCGGGGAATACATAAACGAACGCGGTGTAAGTGAAGGGCGCACCTATTCCATGTATGTTCGCCCACAGTATTATAACGTCACAACGCAAATATATAAAATGGATGAGATATGGCAAAAAAATGGTGTTGTTAGGGAATTTGAAATAAACGGGTTGCCGTTTGTATTAGTTGATATGAAAAAGGCATGTGATTTAACAGAGGCGGATATAAAATACAACCACAGTAGAAACATTGTAGCTTACCCGGGGTATGGAATGCCTACTAATACAGGAATAAGCATTCATATGCTGGCTGTTCGTCTGTTCCCTATCTGCCGTAGTTTAACGGGTAATGGTGTACGAAAAACATTAAATGTTTTACAAGAAATAGTACCGCAAATGCAGATAAATGAAGTGCCCAGCGGCACGCAGGTTTTTGATTGGACGGTGCCTAATGAATGGAATATAAAGGATGCCTACATTAAAGACGAAAACGGAAGCACGATATTGTCATTTGCCCATAACAATCTTCATGTTGTGGGTTATTCCGCACCTATTGATAAAATGGTAACGCGGAATGAGCTTATGGAAATGGTGTATACACAGCCTGACCAGCCGGATGTGATTCCTTATGTGACATCCTATTATAAAGAGCGGTCCGGCTTTTGCATGACCGAACACCAACGAGAAACGCTTAACGGGGCACGGTATCATGTTTATATTGACAGCGAATTAAAAAAGGGGTCGCTTACGTACGGGGAAATAGTTATCCCTGGAGAAAGTGAACAAGAAATACTTTTATCTTCTTATATTTGCCACCCCTCTATGGCGAATAATGAATTGTCCGGCCCTTGTGTTGCGATTCATCTTGCAAAGTGGTTGCTGGAGCAGCCACGCCGTTATTCTTATCGAATTATTTTTATACCCGAGACTATTGGTCCAATTACGTATTTAAGCCGCAATTTAGAAGCTATGAAAAAGCGGGTAATTGCCGGATTTAATTTGACCTGTGTGGGCGATAATCATGCGTATTCCTATATTGCTTCCCGTTATGGCGATACATTGGCTGACCGTGTCGCCAAAAATATTTTACGTTTCCACGCGCCCGGGTATAGGTCCTATTCCTACTTGCAACGCGGGTCGGACGAACGGCAGTATAACGCGCCGGGGGTTGACTTGCCGGTGTGTGTTATCTGCCGCAGTAAGTTTGGTGAATTTCCCGAATATCATACTTCTGACGATAATTTAGAGTTTATTTCCCCGGAAGGGCTGGGGGGCGCGTTTGATGTTTACCAAAGATGTATTATAGCGTTGGAGAATAATTATAAATATAGAATAAAATGCTTGGGCGAGCCGCAACTGGGGAAGCGCGGATTGTATCCAACGGTTAGCCAAAAAGGGCAATATGATGAAGTGAAAAGTATGATGGATTTTATCGCCTATGCGGATGGTTTAAATGATTTAATATCAATTAGTAATATAATAAATGTGTCGATAAATGATTTGATTCCAATTATAAAAAAATTATGTGATGTAGAATTGCTGGAAATCGGAGGAAATAAAGAACATGCGTGAAAATCCTTTTAACCCTATATATAAAAAACTAAACACAGGCTTGGCTAAAACAATTTCACATGAAATGCCATTGCTTATTGATATAGAAGTAACCAATGCGTGCAATTTTAATTGTCTTTTTTGCTATACAGGAACGAAAGCGCATAAGCGGCGTACAGGTTTTATGAGCAAGGAGTTGTTTAAAAAAATTATAAATGAGACTATGCCCTATAAAATACCATTGCGTTTTAGTCGGTGGGGGGAGCCTACAATGCACAAGGACATATTGTATTTCTTGAGCGAAACAAAGCGGGGGGGGGGCGTTGTGTCATTTGAATACAAATGGTTCTATGGTGGATGATGAATTTTGTGATGCGATATTGCAGATGAAGCTCGACAGTTTAAAGTTTTCATTTCAAGGAACCGACGAAAAAACATATAGTGAAATGAGGTATGGGGAAAGTTTTAACAAATTAGTGGATTCGGTAAAAAGAATTTATCGAATGCGTGGCACTCTTTTATACCCTTATATACATGTAGCAACGACAATCACTTATGAGACGCCGGAAATGGTTGCGGCATTTAAGGATATGATAAGCCCTTATTGCGATTATGTTTCGGTTGGGGCAACAAATTTAACGCATATATCGTCAGAACAGATTAAATTACCTGTTGAAGCAAAAGTGTTACTTGATGAGTTGAAGTCTATTGCATCAATAAAAAAAGAGTATCGGGTTTGTAATGAAGTGTATGATAAACTATCACTAAATTGGGACGGTACGGTAAGTGCCTGTTGTGGCGATTATGACAATTATATGATAGTAGGGAATATAAATGAAACCTCAATTCAAGAAATTTGGAAAAATAGTAGTGAATTAAAACGTTATCGTTCTTTGTTAACTGATTTTAAACATGAAATGTTACCGTTGTGTAAGAATTGCTACGATACGATGAATTTAAAAGCATCAAGTGTAAAAAACAAAGGAAAATGAGTTATTATGAAAGCAATTATTTTTGGAGCCGGTGAAGGCGGAAAGCCTTTATTTGCTGAAATGAAAAGAAATGGTGAACCATATGAAATAGTGGGGTTTATTGACAACAGGCTAAAGGGCACAGAGTTGTATGATTTACCTGTTATTTCGCCTGAACAAATACAATCTTAACGGTTGCTTTTTGCAAATTCTATTCCTCTAATTATACGCGAAACCGAAATGCAGGATATTGATACAGAAGATGATTGGGCGATTGCTGAAATGAAATATAACCGGCAAAGGGTATGACGGCCCGTTCCCGTTTTATTCGGCTATACGATTCTGGAATTTGGTTCACCTTGTAACACTTCCCCCGCCCTCGCATATACTACCAGTACAAGTCCTGCTTGGACTAAGTGATGGTTGAGGGGGGAGGTGAGAGAAGTGGTGAATACGCAAACTACGCAAGAGAATCATGATAAGAAGAAGTCTATTGTGTGCAAGACCAAGACCTGTGAGAATATTTCCTTTACCGTACCGGTGGAGGTACGCGCCCATGCGGATGTGCGGGATATTGATTTGAAGTGTAAGGGATTTTATGTCATCAAGGACGAGGGAAAGCATAGTAAAGTGAGCAAATTTGAGATTGTGCAGGAGGTTTCCGCGCAAATTCCTATAGATTTTGTTACGGAAGTCGAGGTTAGGGATGAGTTCGTTGACTTTGACCCACGTGAATGTAATATTGGGTAGGTAAAGCGCGGCGGGGTTTATGTTTTGGCCCCGCCGTTTACATATTTATCACAGCATGGGGCGCAGGAACTGCCCGGTGAAGGAGGCTTCGCATTGGGCTATGGCCTCCGGGGTGCCGGTGGCGACGACTTGGCCGCCCGCGCCGCCGCCTTCGGGGCCTAAGTCGATGATGTGGTCGGCGGTTTTGATGACGTCCAGGTTGTGCTCGATGACGACGACGGTGTTGCCCCAGTCGGTGAGTTTTTGGAGGATGGTGATGAGTTTTTGCACGTCGGCGGCATGGAGGCCGGTGGTGGGCTCGTCCAGGACGTAGAGGGTTTTGCCCGTGGCGCGGCGGGAGAGCTCGGTGGCCAGCTTGACGCGCTGGGCTTCGCCGCCGGAGAGGGTGGTGGAGGACTGACCCAGCTTGATGTAGGAGAGGCCCACGTCGTGGAGGGTCTGGAGCTTGTCACGTAGGCGGGGGAGGGCATCGAAAAAGGAGAGGGCGTCTTCCACGGTGAGGTTCAGCACCTCGGCGATGGTTTTTTGTTTGTATTTGACTTCCAGGGTCTCCCGGTTATAGCGTTTGCCGTGGCACACCTCGCAGGGGACATAGACATCGGGGAGGAAGTGCATCTCGATTTTGATGATGCCGTCGCCGGCGCAGGCTTCGCAACGGCCGCCCTTCACATTGAAGGAGAAGCGGCCTTTTTGGTAGCCGCGAATTTTGGCCTCCGGGGTTTGGGCGAAGATGTCCCGGACCAGGTCGAAGAGACCCGTGTAGGTGGCCGGATTGGAGCGGGGGGTGCGGCCGATGGGGCTTTGGTCGATGCTGATGATTTTGTCCAGGTGCTGGAGGCCGGTGATGTCGGCGTGCTTGCCGGGCTTGACACGGGCGCGGTTCAAATCCCGTGCCAGGCGTTTGTAGAGGATTTCGTTGATGAGGGAACTTTTGCCCGAGCCGCTGACGCCGGTGACGCAGGTAAATACGCCGATGGGGATGCTCACGTCGATATTTTTCAGATTGTTTTCCGCCGCGCCGGTGATGCGCAGGATTTTGTCCGGGGCGGGACGGCGGGTGGCGGGGGTTTCGATGCGTTTTTTACCGCTCAGGTACTGGCCTGTGATGCTTTCCTTGCATTTGAGCAGACCCTTTGCGTCGCCGGAATACACCACCCGGCCGCCATGAACCCCGGCGCGGGGGCCGATGTCCACGATATGGTCCGCCGCGTACATGGTGTCGGCGTCGTGCTCCACCACGATGAGGGTGTTGCCGATGTCGGTAAGGTGGCGCAGGGTTTTCAACAGGCGTTCGTTGTCCCGCTGGTGGAGCCCGATGGAGGGCTCGTCCAAAATATACACCACGCCCACCAGCCCCGAGCCGATTTGGGTAGCCAACCGGATGCGCTGGGCCTCCCCGCCGGAAAGGGAGCCCGCCGCCCGCGCCAGCGTGAGATAGTCCAGCCCCACGTCCATGAGAAAGCCCGTGCGGGCATGGATTTCCTTGAGGATGGGCCCGGCGATGATGAGCTGGGTTTCGTTGAGCCGCAGGGCCTTGAAGAAATCCCGTACCTCGCCGATGGTCATTTCCGTCACGCCGGAGATATTCGTTTCCCCCAACGTAACGGCCAGTACCTCGGGCTTGAGGCGGCGACCCTTACAGGCGGGGCATTTGATTTGCGTCATCAGGGTCTCGTATTCCATGCGCATATAATTGGAAGCGGTTTCGCGGTAACGCCGCCATTGGTTGTTCATGATGCCCTCGTGGGTGTAGGGATAGGAGCGGGCCTGTCCGTCCTGCCCGGTGTAGGATATACGCATTTGCTTGTCCGTGCCGTGCATGATGATATCTTGTATTTCCGGGGAAAGTTCGCTGTAGGGGGTGTTCAAATCAAAGCCAAAAACCTCCGCCAGGGCGATGAAAATGGCGTGGGAGCCGCTGTTCTCCGCTTTGATGGCGTTCCAGCCGGGGGCGACGATGGCCCCCTGGGCCAAGGAGAGGGCGGGATTGGGCACCAGCAAATCCGGGTCGAAAATCATCTTCATGCCCAGGCCGGAGCAGTCGGGGCAGGCCCCGGCGGGATTGTTAAAGGAGAAGGCCCGGGGCTCGATTTCCGTCAGGGATATGCCGCAGTCGGTACAGGCAAAATTGGCACTGAAAACCAAATCCCCTCCCCCGCCGGCGTCTGTCATGGCGAACACCACCAGCCCGCCGGAGAGCTGCATGGCGGTTTCGATGGATTCGCTCAGGCGTTGCCGGATGCCCTCGCGCACCACCAGCCGGTCCACTACGATTTCTATGGTGTGCTTCTTATTTTTTACCAAATCCGGGGTTTCGCCCAGGTCGTACACCTCGCCGTCGATACGGGCACGGACATAGCCACTGCGCCTCGCGTCCTCCAACAGCTTGGTATGCTCGCCTTTGCGGGCGCGTACCACGGGGGCCAGCACCTGCAAGCGCGTCCCCTCCCCCAGCGCGGAAACACTGTCCACAATCTGGTCCACGGTTTGCTTTTCCACCACCCGGCCGCACCGGGGACAATGGGGAACCCCCACCCGTGCGAACAGTAAACGCAGATAATCATATATCTCCGTCACCGTCCCCACCGTAGAGCGGGGGTTTTGGCTTGTGGTCTTTTGGTCTATGGAAATGGCGGGGGAAAGCCCCTCGATGAAGTCCACGTCGGGCTTTTCCATCTGCCCCAGAAATTGCCGCGCATAGGCCGAGAGGGACTCCACATACCGCCTCTGCCCTTCGGCGTAAATCGTGTCAAAGGCCAGGGAGGTTTTCCCCGAGCCGCTCAATCCGGTGAATACCACCATTTTGTCCCGTGGTATGGTCAAACTGATATTCTTCAAGTTATGACTGCGCGCACCCTTGATGGTGATTACATTTTTGTCCATGTGTATGTCCTCTCCGGTCAAAGTCGAACATACTATACAACAACGCAATGGCAATAGCAAGAATAAATGTTCTTGTCACCCTTTCCCGTCCGCTTCATAAAATGATACGAACAAACCATTATGGGAGGTTGTTATGGGAACAGGCTTTTTGGAGGTTGTCACTTCCACCGGCATAGGCGCGTTGCCGCTGGCCCACACAAGGATAATTGTTTCCAGAGATGGGAATGTAGTGCATGAATTTCTAACCGATGAAAGTGGCATAGGTGAATCCGTGCCGTTGGAAGCACCCGAAGTCGCGTTGACCCTGGACGTGGAATACTATGGCGTACCCTATTCCTTGTACGATGTGCGGGCGGAAGCCCCCGGCTTCATGACCACCATTATCCGCGGCGTGGAAATTCTGGATACCGAAACCAGTATCCTACCGATAAACATGCTCCCCGCTACGGAAGAAGGCGGGGTGAATGAGTTTGACGTGGGCGTCCACAACCTGACCTCTACCGAAGACCGCCACATGGAACGCCCCGGCCCCTTCAGCCCCCGGGTGCTCTCCGAAGTAATTATTCCCGAATTTATCACCGTCCACCTGGGCCGCCCCGACCGCGTGGCCCGCAACGTCCGCGTCCCCTTTGTCTACTATATCAAAAACGTTTGCTCCCACGAAATCTACGCCACCTGGCCCGCCGCTTCCCTAGAGGCGAATATCTATTGCCAGATTTCTTTGGCGTTGAATCGGATTTTTACAAACAGCCACCGGTTGGGAAGGGAACTTCGCAACCGGTGGTTGACAAATTGCCAGCTTAAATTGGTAGACCCCGGTTGCGCAACTATGTATACTCCACAGGAAAGAGGTGAGGCAAATGGACATTGGGCGCAGGGTTCAGGCGTTGCGCGTGAAAAGTGGCTTATCGCAGGAGGCCCTCGCAGACCAGATAGGCGTCACACGGCAGTCCATTTCCAAGTGGGAATTAGGACAAGCCTTGCCCGACACGGAAAAAATCGTACAGCTTAGCCGATTGTTCGGCGTGGCTACAGACTGGCTTTTGCTTTATGAAGGCCCCATGCTCGCGAAACCGAATAGACAATCATTGCGTTTTGGCATGTATTTGATTGTCAAGGATTTCAGCAAATCCGTTGATTTCTATGAAAAGCTACTCAGCATGAGGGTGTCCACCGTGGGGGCCAACCGCTTCGCACAATTTTTCTTTGACGGCATTTGTATGTCAATCATGAACGAAGCCCACTTGCCCGGTCATGATTATAGCGGCTGCGGAGACCACAAGTTCGCCTTGAATTTTTGGATAGCAGACTTGGCCACAGAATATGAGCGGGTAAAGAGCCTTAACATAGGGCGCACAACGGAAATCATCCACCCCCATTCCAATTACTATTTTTTCAATGTCTATGACCCCGATGGGAATGTTATAGAAATAACCGGCCATTATGAGCCAATCGAAGGAGATGAATAAATGTCTAAATCCACTGTAACTCCGCTGTGCCAAAGCTGTGCGATGCCCATGGATGCACCCGACAAATTCGGCTTGGATGCAGATGGAAGTCAAAGCGCGGACTACTGCTGTCATTGCTGGAAGAAGGGAAAATTTGCCTACAACAGCACACTTGAGCAAGCGGTAGAAAACAACATACCGTGGTGGCGTGAAGATGGCGATAAAAGCGATGACGAAGCCCGCACCCGCATCATGGAGGTTTTTCCAAAGCTAAAACGCTGGGCCAAGGCATAATAGCTGAAAGAGTGTCGCAGTCGCCAAAAACTGCAACACTCTTTTTTATATGTGCGGCTCTATTGCATAAAAAATAAGGGGTTGGTAATTATCCCTATTTTGCATATAATACGGGCATTGAATGACGATTACTTTACCGAGGTGTATAAAATGCCAAATTATGACTTGCGCTGTACCAAGTGCAACACCGAGCATAACATCCGTGCCAGCATGAAGGAAAAATCCGAAATGCAAATCCCTTGCCCGGATTGCGGCTCCTTTGAATTGGAAACCGTATTCAAATCTGCCCCCGCGTTTGTAAAGGGCATGAGTTCGCCCCCCTGCCCACAGCGTAGCACCTGCGGTGCGGCTTGCCCCCATGCGGGATAAAAAATTATACGAAAACAATGCGAGCCATTTGCTCGTTATTTTTTTGCCCATTTTTGCTTTCCAAATTTTCCCTTGACGCATTCGTTTTAGCGAAGTATAATTTTATAACAAAGCAAGCAACCCGGAGGTGGAAAATGCAAGGGTTTATTACCGTTCATCAAGCGGCTGAGAAATGGCATGTTACCCCGCGACAAATTCAACTGTGGTGCAAGACAAAAAAAATCCTTGGCGTGCAAAAATGGGGGCGTGATTGGGCAATTCCGATGGATGCAGTCAGACCACCCATTAAGCACAAAAACAATATAACGACTGCGATGCAAGAAATAACAGAAGAAGCAAAAATCTTATTTGGCGACTCGCTGGTGAAAATTGTTATGTTTGGTTCATATGCACGGAACGATTTTACCGAAGGCGAATCTGACTTGGATGTCGCATTATTCTTGGAGTGCAAACCCCTTGAAGTTATTGCAAAACGAAATGAATTAATAGATGCAACTATAAACTTAGACTACAAGCACAATATAATGGCTTCATACAGAATTGTTTCTGCAAATCAGTTCGAAGATTGCAAGGATGGGGTAGGATTGTATTCCAATATTTTAACGGAAGGCGTGTCTTACTATGAGCGACCACAGAAAACATTTAGTTGAAAATTGGATTGAGAAAGCGGAGGCACGATATAAAGCAGCACAAGTGTTATTTGATTCAAAACTTTACGGGGATGCGGCATCAAAGCTCTATTATGCAATTTACAGCACACTTCGGGCAGTATTTGCCGCAGATAATATTATTGCAAAAAATGACCGAGATATTAAAAAGCACCCCACATTAATCGGCACGTTCAACAAGCGTTATGTTCACGAGGAAAAAATTTTCCCACCTTCGTTTCCGGCATTCATTAAAAAAGTGGAAGCCCTTCGCGTCGACATAGATTACGGCGACATGGTGGATATATTGGAAGATGATGTTTCACCACATATGCTATTTTTCCAAGAGTTTTATACAGCAGTAACCGAATATATCAAAAGGAGGACGTAAAACAATGGCCATCCCCACCTTTCAAGATGTAATGCTACCGATTATGAAGTTTGCCGAGGGCGTTGAAAGCCGGTCGGTTAAGGAATCCGTCGAACATATTGAAAAACTGTACAATCTCACCGATGAGGAGAAGCAGGAGCGTGTTCCCAGCGGAAGAACACGCTCTGTTCACAATCGTGTAGCGTGGGCATTTGCTCACTTGAAAAAAGCCGGTCTTCTTGAGTCTGTGCATGGAAAACGCGGTTTTTATAGCCTCACTGAACCCGGAAAAAAAGTGCTGGCTAACAATCCGCAGCAAATAGACATGAGAACCCTGAGTGAGCATCCCGGATACTATAACTTTCGCGGGCAAGGTGAAAGTGTTTCGGAAACAGTGCTTCATGATGATATTAAAAACGCCGATAAAACCCCCGAGGAAATCATGGGAACTTTATCCTCGCAGTTGGATTTGCAACTTGCAGATGAACTGTTGGAATCCATATACAATAACTCACCCACATTTTTTGAATTTTTGGTAGTCGATTTATTACTAAAGATGGGCTACGGCGGCCTCGAAGGTTCTGGCGAGGTCACAAAAAAATCCGGCGATGGTGGAATCGATGGCGTTATAAAACAAGATGAACTAGGGCTTGATATGATTTACATACAAGCCAAGCGGTGGGATAAAGACTCCACCGTTTCTCGCCCGGATATTCAGAAATTTGCCGGAGCTTTGTTGGGCGAAGGTGCTACCAAGGGTGTATTCATCACAACAGCGAGTTTTGCAAAGCCTGCGGTGGATTATGCGAAATCTGTACCTAACGCCAAAATTATCCTTATCGACGGATTATCCCTGGCAAAGCTGATGATAAAACATGACATTGGTGTCGGAACAAGCAATATTATCCGAATTAAAAAAATCGATTCTGATTATTTTGAAGAACAATAATGGGACGGTGAAGGCATGAAATCCTACCGAAAAGAACTAACCATCCGCGCCAAAACCCGCCGCGCATACATCAACATAACATCCGATGTGGAAGCCGCGCTGGCCGAAAGCGGTATCCGCGAGGGGCTGTGCCTCGTCAATGCCATGCACATAACCGCCAGCGTGTTCATAAACGACAACGAAAGCGGCTTGCACCGGGATTTCGAACGCTGGTTGGAGAAACTTGCACCGGAAAAGCCCCATGAGCAATACGACCACAACGGTTATGAAGACAACGCCGATGCACATTTGAAGCGTTCTGTGATGGGACGCGAAGTTGTGGTGGCTGTCACCAACGGCAAGCTGGACTTCGGCACATGGGAGCAGATTTTTTATGGTGAATTTGATGGTATGCGTGACAAACGTGTGCTGATAAAAGTAATCGGGGAATAGGGGTGGCCGCCATCACCATTTACCCAAACCCAAATTGCAAAACATTCATTGCCACACGATACATGACAAAGATGGATAAAAAGGAAGCCTATCGGCTTGTGCCGTCCGGGTTCAACAAAAAGAAAATCTGATGGGAGCGTGAGCAAATATGGGAATAACCGAAGGCGGCATTGTCTTTGCGATTATTATTGCGTTCTGCGGGCTTTGTTTTTGGGGTATCGCCCTATGGGCCTTCAGGCGTAAAACACCCATGCACTTTTGGGCAGGTACTGAGGTGAACCTCGTAGAAATAAAAAATGTTCCTGCGTTCAATCGCGAAAATGCTATTATGTGGCTGGTATATGGGTGTGCTTTCATCATCCCGGCGATTATTGGGCTTTTTGATATGGCCGCAGGTGCGATTTGGGTGGGCTTTGTTTCAGTGGCAGGAATTGTGCCATTGATTTTGAACTATCGGCGCATTTACAACAAATATAAAACAAATGCTGAAAGAGAGGTCTAACGCACATGGCAAAGCTATTTTATCAAGGCCACGGAAGTTTTCGGCTGACTGCCGCTGATGGGCGCGTGGTCTATGTTGACCCGTTTGCGGGGGAGGGCTATGACATGCCCGCTGATTTAATTTTGGTTTCTCATGACCACTTCGACCACAATCAAACTGACCTTTGCACCAAGAAGCCGGATTGCAAAATCATTTCCAATGTAGAAGCCCTGCAAGGCGGCAAGCATAACAACTTCGACATTGACGGCATACAAATCCAAGCCGTGGAAGCCTATAACAAAAACCATAATCCAGCGAAGTCTGTGGGCTTCATCATTACAATAGACGGTGTGAAGATTTACGCCAGCGGCGACACCTCCAAGACCGCACAAATGGAAACCTTTGCCGACATGGGCTTGGATTACGCCATCCTCTGCGGGGACGGCTTTTACAACATGGGGCTGGAAGAAGCGACCGAGTGTGCGCGGCTAATCAAGGCGAAGCACAATATCATTATCCATGTGAAGCCCAAAGCCCTGTTTGACCGGGAATTGGCCGAGAAATGGGATGCGCCAAACAAGCTGATTATCGAACCGAACGAAGAAATCACGCTATGAAAATCGTCCTGCAACGTGTTAACCGCGCCTCCGTCACCGTTGACGGCGAAATCACCGGGAGCATCAATAAGGGCTATCTCGTTCTGCTTGGCGTGGGCGCGGGTGACGATAAGGCGAAAATCGAAAAAGCCGTGGATAAAATCCAAAAGCTACGGATTTTTGCGGATGAGAACGGCAAAACCAATCTGTCCATTGCCGATGTGGGCGGCGAATTGCTGGTGGTTTCGCAATTCACGCTGTACGCCGACTGCCGCAAGGGCAACCGCCCCAGCTTCACCGACGCCGCGCCCCCCGCTTTGGCAGAGGAATTGTACGCATATTTTATTGAATATGCGAAGGATAAATTTGCGCGGGTAGAACACGGCGTTTTCGGCGCGATGATGGACGTAGAGTTGGTTAATTCCGGCCCGTTTACCGTAATTATGGAGGATTTTTAGTGAACATTCAAATTTTCGGAAAATCCAAGTGCTTTGACACCAAAAAGGCGGAGCGATATTTTAAGGAACGGCGCATTAAATATCAGCTTGTCGATATTGTTAAATTCGGCTTGAGCAAGGGCGAGTATCAGAGCGTGAAATCTGCCGTTGGCGGCATGGACGCGCTGATTGACGAAAAATCGAAGGAATACGAAGCACAATATATCGCGCATATTGGCGATAAAAACGACGTCGAGGAACGCTTGCTGGAAAATCCAGGCATGTTTAAGACACCCATTGTGCGGAACGGGAAAAAAGCCACCATCGGATACCAGCCGGATATATGGACTGTTTGGGAAAAGGGTGAGTGAAATGGCAATACGAAACCTCACAAATTGGAGCGACCCACTTTTTCGCAAAGCCAGCAAGCCCGTCACGAAATTCGATGACCGCCTCGCAATTTTACTGGAGGACATGCGCGACACCCTCGAACGGGTGAAGGGCTACGGATGCGCCGCTGTGCATGTGGGCATTTTGCGGCGTGTGGTTGTCGTGCTGGATGAGGGCGGCGTAATCGAACTGATAAATCCGACCATTTCGGAGGCAAGCACAAAAATGGAGCGCGTACTGGAAGGTTCAATCGCGCCCGGTGCGCCTCGCGGCTATGTGGAGCGACCCAACAAAGTGACCGTTTCCGCGCTGGACAGGCACGGCGAATCCATCACGGTAATGGGCGAAGGATTCCTCGCGGCCACGTTTTGCCACGAAATCGACCACCTCGATGGGATTATATTTACAGATAAGGTACACCCCGGCGAAGCCGGTGAGTGAAGCGAAGGCCGTCCGGCCAGTTTTGCGAAGCAAAACGGTACGCCCAGTGGATTGCCGAAGCCTTTGATGCCCCCCGTTTTGCAACCACAGAAATAAAACCCCACTAATTAAAGGACTATGATATAGTGATATATGGTGGCGGATTATATGCGGGCGAAATTAACGGAATTAAGACAATTACAAAAAATGCTTGCAAATCCCTCGAAATGATTGAAAAAATGCCACCTTCCGAACGCAAAAGCGATGACATGGGTGTACTTGAAACCTATGATAAAACATTGATTTTACCGACAAAACAACCATTGAACCGCTTATAGCATATGTAAAAGGAGAAATCTCGCATGGCAGACATTAAATTTGAAGTAACGAAGCACATCGGCGTTTTGTCCGAAGGCTCGAAGGGCTGGCAAAAGGAACTTAACCTCGTAAGCTGGAACGACCGCGAACCCAAGTACGACATCCGCGACTGGGCTCCAGAGCGTGCCAAGATGGGCAAAGGCGTAACGCTGTCGGCTACGGAAGTCACCGAGCTGAAGCGATTATTAGAGGAAATCGCGTGAAAAACAGGAATGATTTTGCCTTCAAAATGGCATTTTCTAAGGTCTACCCCATGTATATCCAAAAGGTGGAGCGAAAAGGCCGCACCGTGGCAGAACTGCACGAGGTAATCACATGGCTAACGGGCTATGACGAGGCCGGGCTTGCCGCGCAAATCGAAAAAGCGGTTGATTTCCGCACATTTTTTGCCGAAGCCCCGCAAATCCATCCCAATGCGCCACTTATAAAAGGCGTAATCTGCGGCGTTCGCGTGGAGGAAATCGAAGACCCGCTCATGCAAAAAATCCGCTGGATGGATAAACTTGTGGATGAGCTGGCAAAGGGTAAAGTAATGGAGAAAATATTGAGGTGATTTTTTGAATGAGAATTTCTAAAGAAGATTTGACGAAGCAGATTGAACAACTGCTTGAGCGCATTATTTGGGCGAATGATTGTCTGTTAGTGCATAAACAATTGAATGATTGCAGAGAGACTTATTTGGATGAAATGAATTATTCCCCCGGCTTTTTTAGCGTGGCATCCATAAGTATTTTGCACGAAATGTACATCACTGTGGCGAAGCTGTTTGATGCTGACAAGGATAGCTTATCAGTTGTAAATATTCTTAATACTTGCGAGCAAAATCAAAATTACTTTCATACAGAGTTTAGATATGTTTTTCATTGTGCGGGAGACGAAGAACGAGAGCCCGAGGTTATTTGCACTCCCACAAATTTTCCAGCCAAAATTACTGATGCGAAATCAGAACTTGCAAGATTGCAACCAGTCATTAAAAACTTAACAGCTCGGCGCGATAAATACTACGCTCACATCGACAAGAAGTATGTATTGAAGCCAAATGAACTTTGGAAAAACGCACCGCTTACTTACAACGATGTAGATACCCTTCTCGAATATGCTGGGCGAGTATGCAATATGCTCCAGATTCATATAACCCCGACCAGAAGTACCACAGTAACACACCATTCTAATACGACAGACTTGCATATCCTGCTTGATTTTATTCAGCGGAACAAAAATGAGGTGATTTCATGCAAGTGAAAGTATTACAGCAACATAACGGCGAGGGGCAGTTCCCCACATTCCCAAAGGGGACAGCGGTAACTCTGACCGGGGAAGAAGATACCCATTTTCTGCATTGGTTTCCCTGCGAAATTGACGGCCACGCAACTTATGTCCCCGACTCCTTCATCAGCGGCGGCGTTTTAGTGCGGGATTACAACCCCACGGAACTGGTACAAAACGCGGGCGATATGCTCACGGTGGAAGAAATCGTAAACGCATGGCTGTTAGCCACAAATGAAACCAGGCAAAAAGGCTGGATTCCGGCAGAAATATGTATTACACCCTGACGCGCTCACGGCGTAAAACCGCCGCAATTTATGTCCGTAACGGCAAAGTCGAAGTCCGCGCACCCCTGCGAATGCCCAAACGAGAAATCGACCGGTTTGTATTGGAGAAAGAACAATGGATTCTAAAAAGCCTTGAAAAACAGCAGACGCAAGCGGCGCAGAAGGAATCCTTTGTGATTGATTATGGAAGCTCCATTTTATTCCGTGGAAAGCCATACCCAATCACCCAGCGCAACGGAAAACACGCCGGATTCGATGATTCAGTATTTTACATGCCAACCGGATTAACACCGCAGCAGATAAAAACCGCCTACATCCAATTATATAAAATCCTTGCGAAATCGCACATAACACAGCGTGTGGACTTTTTCGCCTCGCAAATGGGTGTGACGCCAGCGGCTGTGAAAATTAACAGTGCGATGAAGCGTTGGGGCAGTTGCTCATCACTCCAGCGTTTGAATTTTTCTTGGCGGCTGATAATGGCCGACGATGCCATCATTGATTACGTTGTCGTCCATGAATTGGCGCATATCAAAGAAATGAACCACTCAGCGCGGTTTTGGACGGTGGTAGAGCGTGTTCTGCCCGATTTCCGTGAACGAAAACTCGCGCTGACGGAATTGCAAAGCCGCTTAAGCGGCGAAGATTGGGGATAGTATGACCATTTTCTATTTCACAGCCACGGGAAATTCATTGTCAGTTGCAAAGCACCTCGGCGGCACACTCATTTCTATTCCACAGATTATTAATTCAGATAATCTACATTATAGTGATGATGCAATCGGCATTGTATTTCCGATTTATTGGTGGAACTTGCCGCTTATGGTGCGTCGATTTATAGAAAAGGTTAAATTTGAAACGGATTATCTTTTCGCAATCGGGACGTATGGCAGTCTGCCCGGAGCGGCTATGGCAAAACTCCAATGTCAAAATAAACACCATTTTGCATATGCTAATCAATTGCTGATGCTGGATAACTACTTGCCCGTGTTTGATATGAATGCGCAGGAGAAAAGTTTACCGAAGAAAAATATCGATGCCAAGTTAGCAAAAATCGTAGCCGATATTAATAACAGAAAACACATGAACGCCAGCGCACATATTGGAAAAAGAGTTATGACTGCCGTGTTTGAACGTGTATTTAATCCACGCAAGCATCCTCGTAATTTTATCATAGACAGCAAGTGCAATATGTGCGGTATTTGCAAAAAGGTGTGTCCTGCACAAAATATTTTTGTATCAAGTGAAATCCAATTTAGTGACCGTTGCGAAGGATGTTTGGCTTGTATTCATCTTTGTCCACAAAATGCCATGCATCATAAACGCGAGAAAAACAATAAACGGTGGCGCAATTCGGAAGTTTCTTTGAGTGAAATTATTAATGCTAATTCAATCGAAAATGAAAAGAGAATGGAGTGATTAACTATGCTTTTCGAGTACAATTTATCCGCTCAGCGCGAGGATTTTTACAACATAACCTTCCAAGTGCGCGAGGCCGTGGTAAAAAGCGGCATAACCAGCGGCATTGCCGTAGTATTCAACCCCCACACAACGGCAGGCATTACCATTAATGAAAATGCAGACCCTGATGTTTGTAACGACCTCGTTCACGGATTAAACAAAGCCTTCCCCGACCGCCCGGAGTTTCGTCACGGCGAGGGAAACAGCGCGGCGCATTTGAAAACCTCTGCGGTGGGTTCGAGTGCGACCACCATCATCGAAAACGGTAAGCTCGTTCTTGGTACATGGCAGGGAATTTACTTTACGGAATTTGACCCGCCACGGAACAGGAAATTTTATGTAAAAGTGATGGGGGAATGACCATGACAATTTTTTACTTTACGGGAACGGGAAACTCATTATTTGTAGCTCGCAAATTTGCCGATTCTGCGGGTGCAAATCTGATTTCCATACCACAAGCCATGCATGAGTCTAAATCATACAAGGACGATTGTATTGGCTTCGTGTATCCTCAATATGCAAACGGTTTACCCAAGATGGTGCGGAGTTTTATAACCAATAATACGTTTGAGGCTGATTATTTCTTTGCCGTAAATTTATGGTCGTTTATTCACATAAATGCGCTTGGCGAAATCGCGAGCCTCATCCCGCTTAACTATGGCGCGTATTTAAGAACCCCGATGAATTTCATATTTTTACTTAACTCACCCAAGAACCCAATAAATATGCTGGATAAGGCAGAAAAAAATCTCAATAAAATCATCTCCGATATTATAAGTCGAAAATCAAAAGCCATAAAACCGAAAAAAGCCATAGGCAATGCAACAAAATACTGTGGCGAAGCAAAGTTTCTTGTTTCACTATCCTGCACATTTTGCAAAACTTGCGTGATGATTTGCCCGGCGAAAAATATAGATGTTCTTGACGAAAGTAATTATCAAGCCATTCATGGCAATAACAAGTCTGTAGTTGTAAATGCCGCTGTTAAATTTGGCACTAATTGCGAAAATTGCTATGCCTGTGTAAATTTACGCCCTGCACACGCCATTTTCGCAAACAAAGCGACACTAAAACGCCGCCAGTATCGCAACCCTTATGTATCTATGGCTGAGATTGCCGAAGTAAATTCTCCGGTAATAGAAAAGGAGGCAAATTAAATGGAAAGAAAAGTATGCCAATGCCCCAACACAAAATGCAAACGCCACGGAAACTGCGCGGCGTGCAAGAAAAGCCACCGCAACACAACCATGTACTGTGAACTACGCGATGGCTCGATTCAAAAAAGGTTAATGAATTTCTTTTTCAGAAAAAAGAAGGGATGATTGCAATGAAAATCACAGTAAGAAAAGCAACCGAGGCAGACATTGCCAAACTCCGCAACAATCCGACATGGGGCTGTGGGGTTTCCGAGTTTGACTGGCATTATGACAGCGAGGAAATCTGCTGGCTCACCGAAGGCGAAGTGACCCTTACCTATGACGACCCGAGCCGGGCTGGCAGCGGTAGCGTCAGCTTCGGCGCGGGCGATTATTGCGAATTTCCGGCGGGATTATCCTGCGTGTGGAAAGTCACCAAGCCCGTAAAAAAACATTACGAGTTTAGATAGGAGATGATTGTATGCTTATTCCAACCATTCATTTCAGCGGAAATTGCGATGAGGCAATTTCATTTTACGAGGAAGTTTTTGGCGCAGAGGTTAAGGAAATAAACTATGCCAAAGACGCGCCTCCGGGTAGCGGTATGGATGAACTTCCGCCAAATTTTGTCATGCACTCGGAAGTGTATATCTGTGGCACTAATTTCTCACTGACGGACGGCGCGGAAACGCCGCCTTTGCCCTCAGCGGGAAATTTTTCGTACATGGTTGTCTACGACACGCCGGAAGAAGTAACCGCGACATTTAATAAGCTGGCCGTGGGCGGCACAATAGTAGAATCGTTGGCTGAAACCTTTTGGTCACCGCTTTACGGATATGTTATCGACTGCTTTGGCGTGAATTGGCAAGTGATGGTGACGCACCCATGAACGAGATAATCCGCAAGCGCAAATCCGTGAGGAAGTACGACCCCTCAACCCTGGATGCCGCCACAATGGATGCCGTCCGCGCAGAAATTGGCAAAGTGAAGCCGCTGTACCCGGATATAAAATTCTCTATCGAAATCACCAGCAAAACAAAGGGAATCCTCGGTGTGAAAGCTCCGCATTTCCTTGTTTTCGGTAGCGAGGATAAACCCGGCTCCCATGAGAATATCGGTTTCATTGGCCAGCAGTTGGATTTATATTTCTCTGCCAATGGGTTGGGTGCGTGTTGGCTTGGCGCATCGAAACCCGGCGAGGCGATGGAATCCGATTTGCCCTATGTGATTGCACTGGCCTTCGGCAAGCCCGCAGAACCGTTACATCGGGAATTGTCGGCATTCAAACGCAAACCCCTGTCAGCTATAAGCGAAGGCAATGACCCACGCTTGGAAGCGGCGCGGCTTGCGCCCAGCGGCGTAAACATGCAGAACTGGTTTTTTATTGCGGACAGCGGAAAAATTCACTGCTATTTGAAAAAGCCAAACCCGCTGGTGGGGTTGGTGCTTGGCAAAATGTCGCACATCGACTTGGGCATTGCCATTTGCCATATTTGGGCAGAGAGTGAAAGTTTTTCCTTCGCCAAAATGGACGACGCACCCAACCGCAAGGGGCTAGTTTATGTAGGAACGGCTCAATGATAATTGAACCTATGACAGATACGCATCTAAGCGAATATGCCGATGTTGTGCGGCGTAGTTTTGCAACGGTGGCGGATGAATTTGGCTATGCTGATTCACCGGAGTTTTCATCAAATATTCCTGACGAATTGCTGGCTGATAAAATCGCGCCCGGGTACTATCCATTTGGAGCGTGTGTCGATGGCAAAATAGTAGGCTTTGTTTCGCTTACCCACGCAGGTGAAGGTGTTTACAAATTGCAAAAGTTGACCATTTTGCCGGAATATCGTCATCATGGCTATGGAAAGGCATTGCTTGATTTTTGCAAAGCAAAAGCACAAGAACTGGGTGGCAACAAAATTAGCATTAAACTTATGGACAATGACACGCGCTTAAAAAAATGGTATTTGTCACATGGTTTTGTTCATACGAGCACCAAACATTATGAAGGCATCCCGTTTCCGGTCGGGCATATGGAGTGGTTAGATGAGCAATAACAATTTCACTGCATCGGCAGCATTGAAATTTTACATCCCGCAAGCCACCTCGCTGAAAGACAAGCGGCAAGTCCGCAGAAGCATTATCGAGAAAACGCGCCATAAATTCAACGTATCCATTGCAGAAATTGACACGCAGGATGTAATGCAAACGCTGACCATCGGTATTGCCGTTGTCTCCGGCGATGCCGCGCACAGGCAAAATTCCATAGACGAGATTATCCGCTTTATGGAAGCCCACGCCGATGCGGAGTTGGTGTCGATAGCGGAGCGTTAGCGTGTTACACATCGGGTAAAGGAGTTTGACTCGTGAAACGATGCCCAAAGTGCAATATAATTGACGAGAGTGGAGAAATACGGTTCTGTGCGTCTTGCGGCACGGAGTTGTTTTTCTTGAATCGGTTCGAGAGGGCGGGTCACGGCGGTTCAATTCTCGCCCTTTATTTTTCCGGCACGGGAAATACAAAATATATTGCGGAATTGTTCAGTCAAAAAATGGATGCGGCTTGTTATTCCATTGAAGCCGATGTAAATTTCTCTGCCGAAATTCAACGCCACAGTAGCATTGCCGTTTGCTATCCGATTTATGGCTCACGAGTGCCGCTTATCATGCGCGAGTTCATCGCGAAGCACGTGGATGATTTTAAGGGCAAGCAGTTGATTGTTTTTGTGACACAGTTGGCTTTTTCCGGTGATGGCGCGAGGGTGCTTACTGACATTTTCCCATTGAATCATGTTGAAGTAATTTATGCAGCGCATTTTTCCATGCCAAATAATATATCGAACACCTTTTTTCTGCGTCAAAGAAGCGATAAGTCCTATGCGAAAAAAACCCGTAAAGCTGACAGGAAAATGGATAAGATTTGCCGTGATATAAAAGAAGGCAAAGTCAAGAAACGTGGATTTTCCATATTCGCTAAGTTAATTGGCAAAGTGCAGGGCAAGCCGTGGCAGGGCGATAGCCGCAACCCCTCCGCCACCAAAGGAACAATGGAATACAAGGCTAAACACAGTGTAATAATTGGTGCAAGTTGCAACGCCTGTAACATTTGTGTGAAATGTTGCCCCATGAAGAATTTTGAAAATATGCAAGGCATCATCACGCCGAAAGACAACTGCACTGTCTGCTATCGCTGTATAAACTGCTGTCCACAGAAGGCCATATCGGTATGGTTTTCCCAAAAACCACAATGGCAGTATCGTGGGATTCCAAAATAATTAATCTATTTTTATAGGAAGGAAGATAAAAAATGGAAAATTTTTATAAAATGGTTGAAGCATCAAATAAACGATTCCCGAAGGGTGTATATGAAATGGCAACCCGCTTGTTGGAAGAAGCCGGGGAAGTCGCGGCAGAAATTAGTCATTGGGAGGATTCCGGTGTTAAAAGGCAACGGCGAGGTGAACCATGCAAGAAAAAACTTGCAAATGAATTAAGACAACCGATAGTCGAATTATTTAAAATCGCAGTTTATTATTCTGTTGAAAATGAATTGGAAGATTCGATACAGCAATCATTGGCAAGTTCTAAAGCTGAAGGACTTATTGATTGATGACAAAACAAGACTTGATTGACTACTGCCTCACCTTTCCGGCGGCGTATGAGGATTATCCATTTGACGGGATGGATGCCCATTCAGATGATGGAACATGGGCGGTCATGCGCCACGGCGCGAATAAAAAAACCTTCGCGCATATTTACAATCGCAATGGAAAATTGTGTATTAATCTCAAATGCGACCCGCATAAAGCGGATTTTCTGCGAAGTATATTCACCGACCTTGTTCCCGGCTGGCATATGAACAAAACCCATTGGAATACCGTGTACATAGGCGGCGATGTGCCACCGGACGAAGTGCGCGATATGATTCATCAGAGTTATGATTTAATAAAGCCGAAGGTGCGAAAGTCAGCCAAAAAACTTCGCGAGTCATCATTTGGCGAATTTGAAGGAAAGCCCTTGCACGACCCCATTGTTGCGGAAGTTTCGGCAAATTCATAGACGAACGCGCGCCCGATTATTAATGTTGGAGGATTATACGTTATGAACATCGCATTTGCAGATATTTGCTTTATCACGGAAGATGTTTTGCGGCAGAATCCGGCATTCTACCACGAGATAACAGGAAGTGCAGACAAAGGAAAAGAGGTGCAAAATGTTTGAAGGATTTTCCCAAGCCACAATCGACTTTATGTGGAACATTCGACTAAACAACAACAAGGCATGGTTTGAGGCGCATAAAGACGAGTACAAGCGCGACTTTCACGCGCCAATGAAGGAATTGGGGCAAGAAGTTTATGCACGAATTATCGCCGACTATAGTGAGCGAGGCTTTATTCATAAGTTGTCGCGCATTTACAAAGATGCACGGCGCATTCGTGATGGAAACCCATACCGCGACCACTTGTGGTTTTCGGTAGAGCGACCTTCTGCCGAGGGGGAAGAAAGTAGCGGCGTTTTGACGTTTTGGTTTGACTTAAATCCCGAGGGTTGGAGTTATGGGCTTGGCTATTATGCCGCCAAAGCTGTGACAATGGAAAATGTGCGGGCAAGTATAAATAAAAAACCACATGAACTTGAGAAGTTGATTGACTTGCTCGGTAGCCAAGAGGAGTTCAAACTCGAAGGGGATGCGTATGCACGCCAAAAGCAAGCCCCAACAATAAAAACACAAGAGTGGTATAACAAAAAATCCTTCTCGCTGATTCATTACGGCACAATCAATGACGAACTGTTTTCGCGTGATTTTGCAAACCGCCTTGTGAATGGATATAAATTTTTGATGCCGTTCTACGATTACTTTATTGTAGCAGAAAGGAACGAGAATAAATGATTGAAAGTTGCAATGACGCTAAAATCAGGTGTAGTTGGTGCGGTGATACACCCATTTATGTGGATTACCACGACACCGAATGGGGCAGACCCGTCCGTGATGACAATAAGTTGTTTGAAATGTTGATTCTGGAAGGCGCACAGGCTGGGCTTTCTTGGCTGACGATTCTCAAAAAGCGGGAGAATTATCGTGCCGCCTTTGACAATTTCGACCCGGCGATTGTCGTGCAATACGATAATGCAAAAATCGAGGAGCTGATGGCAAATCCCGGCATCGTGCGTAATCGTTTGAAAGTCAACGCCGCCATTGCCAATGCGAAGGCGGTTCTCGCTATTCAAGAGGAACATGGAAGTTTTGCCCATTATTTGTGGAGTTATGTGGCGCATAAACCTATTGTGAACCGCTTTGCCACAGTTGAGGATTTCGTCACCACTTCCCCCATTTCCGATAAAATCAGTAAAGACCTCAAAAAGCGCGGCATGAATTTTGTGGGAAGCACCATTATTTACGCCTTCATGCAAGGCGTGGGCATGGTAAATGACCACTTTGTTGACTGTTTTGTATACGAAGAACTAACCGGGTGCTGTGTGCCAGTGGCACATGTTTAGCAGGCGAAGCTGGAGGTAGCGCATGAAAATTGAATTTACCGAAGCCGAAGTAAAAATCATGCAAGCCGCACTTGACAGATGGAGCGGGAACATGCAAATTGGTTGCTTGGTGGAAGAATGCGCCGAGTTAATCGTCGCACTTCAAAAACATGCAAACAGAAACAAGCCTAATATGATTGAAAATATTTTGGAAGAAATGGCCGATGTTGAAATTATGCTGGCACAAGTCCGCCTACATCTTGGCATTGACGATGACACGCTTCGCAAACAGATTGAATATAAATTTGAGCGAGCAAATCAATATTTGACGAGGGATGAAGTATGATGAACGCGAAATTGGCGCAAATTGCGAAAATAGAAGCAAGTAAATGTTATCACGGAAATGTTATGGGAGCAAAAACGAATTTACAACCCATATCAGATTTGTTTCCTTATTCAGATTCATGGGATGTAAATAATTGGGATAATTGTTGGTGTGCCGCTTTCGTATACTGGTGTTGCATTAAAGCGGGATATAACCTCCCTGTCAGATACGAAAACGAAAGCGTAACTTGCAATTTTGCCGGATGTATCGCATGGGAACAATGGGCAAAATTGCCTGAAACAAATTATTGGATTAACAAAAACGAAAGACCCGAAATCGGTGATATTGTTTTATTTGACTGCATTTTCAAGAACGAAGAAAACGACCATATAGCGATAGTTATTGGTTTTGACGACCATATAATTGAAACTGCCGAGGGTAATTTTAATAATGTTTCTGCTATAGTTCGCAGACCTTATGATAATGTACGAGGCTATATAAGACTACGCTGGCGCACATGAAATTTTGCTTACTGCACAGTCAGGCGTAAAGCGTTTTTATGAGCGTCTTGGCTTTGAACAAAATGGTGATTTAATTTCATTTGAATCCGGGTTTGTCTTTGTGATTACAACCTCTTCAAAAAGGAATGAAACGAATATGAATAAATTTATCTCTATCACCCTATTTGTCAGCGGATTGATTTTGATAGGAATGTCGGGATTTTATGTCGTACAAATTATCCGCTTGGACTTGTGGGAAGATGTAATATTTAGGGTTGTCAGCGTGATGGCTTTTATTGGCGGCGGCGTATTTGTTGGCATAAGTAGGATTATTAGAAATCAAGATGAACTTATTTTGCTGTTACGAGAATCGGAGAAAAAGGATGATATCAAGGGGAGCTGTCATAATGTGGCAAAAGGATGCAGCTGATAAAATGTCGAGCCTTCTTTCTGAGTTGCTTAAAATTGATAAAATTATAATTGGCGGTTCATTAAACAATCCTGCAGAGCTGGATAAATACAGTGATGTAGATATGGAGGTTTTGCTGTCGGATAATGCGCCGATTAACATAAAAACGGTGCTGTCTGCCATATCCAAAAATTTTACAACAATTTTCGGTTATGAAATAATCAGTCACTCCCGCAAAGATGCAATTAGGATATGCTGTGAAAATGGTATGAGATTTGACCTTATTTTTCGCTATCCAACTGATAAAAAGCCGAAAAAGGAGGATGACTCATTTGCAAGCAAAATTGATGCCGTGGTTAATCAGTTTTGGTTTTTTGCATCCATGATTTTGTTGAAATTGGGACGCAAGGATAATTTGATTGCGGCGCACCTTGCGTTTGAACTGTGTCAGCTTATCATCGTTATTCAAATGCTACAGCGCGATGATGCAAAAGGCACAAATATTCACAGATTTGGGGATGGAGAACAGGTGGCTGTTTTGCATCATTCGCCAAAAGGGTTCCATCATCCGATTTTAACGTGCAAAACTGCCAATGAAATTTTGTCAGTGCTTTTTTCTGCGGCGGCACATATGGATGAAATCCTGGATACGCTTAATTTGGGATATGATGAGAAAAGTGATGCGTTAAATAAAATGGCGGAGAATTTGTTGAATGGATAACTTATTTATGAATAGAAATGTTTTAGCAATTTACGAAAAGCTCAACACTCACTACGGCGATTTAAAATGGTGGCCAGCGAAAACACCATATGAAATGATTGTCGGTGCGGTGCTAACGCAAAACACGGCATGGAGCAATGTGGAAAAGGCAATCGCCAACTTTGGGGATAATCTTACGCCGCAGTTTGTGTTGGATGCCGATATTGCGGAACTTGCAGTCGTTATCCGTTCTGCCGGATTTTTCAATCAGAAGGCGGCGTATTTGAAAGCGGTGACGGCGTGGTTTGGGAAATACAACTTCGATGTTCCAACTGTCCAGCGTGAGCCGTTGGAAAAATTGCGCCCTGAATTGCTCTCGATAAAGGGCATTGGCAAGGAAACCGCCGATTCGATTTTGCTGTATGCCTTCGGCTTTCCAACATTTGTGATTGATGCGTACACCATGCGGCTTTGCGGGCGGTATCCGATTAATGCCGGCGGCTATCTCACACATTCCCGCAAAAAACGCGGGAATGCGTTCGCATACGATACAGTCAAGGCGCATTTTGAGGCGAACCTTCCGCGAGATGTGAAACTCTATAATAATTATCACGCCGGGATTGTTTATCTTTGCAAGGATTTCTGCCGTAAAAGCAAGCCATTATGCGATAAATGTCCTCTATGGGGAATGTGTGAAAGGATTGGATTAGCATGAATGAAAACCGAGTAGAAATATTGAGAAAATACATTGATGAAATATTGCTGAACATGGACGACACTGAAAATCGCCGCATTGCATATCTTCATCTATATGGCGTTTCGCAAGCGTGTGCGTTGATAGCCTTGAAGCGCGGCGTGAATGTTGAATTGGCAACAATGGCCGGCATGTTGCATGATTTGCATACTTTTAAAACAGGCAATCATAATAATCACGCTGTGTTAGGTGCGTTGCTTGCGCGGGAAGTTCTTGGCGAATTAAAAATCACCACCCCTGACGAGACTGATATGATATGCACTGCAATTCATAATCACAATGTCAAAGACCGTAAATTCTCCAAATTTGATGAAGTTTTAATAGATGCGGATGTAATGCAACACGTTTTATATAATTATTCCGCGCCCATAAAGGCGCATGAAAAAAAGCGGTTTGCAAGCTTAATTGAGGAATTTTCACTAACTGGCGTGGAGGATTAAACAAAAATTGTTGGTGTCAGGCTTGTAGTAGCAGATATTATTATGAATAAAGGAGCAAATAGACGATGATTCCTCAAAATTGCCCATGTCCCAACGCAGACTGCCCAAGGCATCGCGATTGTAACGCGTGCCTTGCCCATCACGAAGGTAACGGCTATTGCAAACGTTCGAGCATAATTTATACAAAAGAGATAAGCGGCATTACAGAAGATATGCTGTCCGGTTTTTTTGTGGGTTGGCCTAATCCGCCCAGCCCTGCGGTGCATTTGAAAATTCTGCAAAACAGTTATCGCGCCATCGTTGCCATAGACACGGAAATTAATAAAGTGGTTGGTTTTATCAATGCTGTGTCTGATGGGGTGCTAACCGCCTATATTCCCCTCCTTGAAGTGGTGGAATCTCATCAAGGCAAACGCATTGGCAGTTGGCTTCTTAGGCTGATGCTCAAGGAATGCAAAGATTTGTACATGGTGGACATATGCCACGATGAAAAACTTGTTCCGTATTATGCCAAATTCGAACCTACCGGACAAAGCCACAGCACAATTTTTCGTAATTACGATGCACAATCCGGGCGAATGGATGTATAAAAATGGAGGCTAAATAGAATGTGGACTGGACGAATGCTGGATAAAAATGCCGTGCCGGACGAGGCGGCAATTCGGGGGCATATGGGGCGGGGCTTCGAGCGGTTGATGAAAATGGAAGCGCATTTGACCGCAAGCTATGACCTTGTTCGCGAGTTAAAATTCCCATTCGGCAATGAGTATGGCTGGGGATATAAATTCAGCCATAAAAAAAGTCATTTGTGCTATACTTTTTTCGAGCCGGACGGCTTCACCGTTATGCTTCAAATTCCGGGAAAACAAGTATCCGCTGTCGAAGAAATTCTGCCATCATTACTGCCCAAAACGAAAAAGCTGTGGGATGAACGCTATCCCTGCGGCGAAAACGGAGGCTGGATTCATTACCGGGTGGAAACGGACGAGGAATTGTCAGATGTATGCAAATTGATTCACATAAAAAAGAAGCCCACAAAAAGGACATAATCATGAATGCCATCATTCGAGAAATCACCGAAGCCGAATACCCTCTGCTGGAGGACTTTATTTATACGGCAATTTATGTGCCACCCGGCGATGAGATGCCCCCGCGAGAGGTGATTTTCGACCCGGAAATTTACATTTACGTTGACGGCTTTGGCGGCAAGGCCGGGGATTGCGGCGTTGTTGCGGAGCGTGACGGCACAATCATCGGCATGGCGTGGACGCGAATTATCCCGGCGTATGGGCATCTTAACGATGATACGCCGGAGCTTGCCATTTCGGTTTTGCCGGAATTTCGCGGACAGAATATCGGTACGATGCTGATGGAGCGGCTGTTCGCGTTGCTTTTCGAGCGCGGCTACAAGCGCACATCCCTTTCTGTGCAAAAAAATAATCCGGCGGTGCGGTTTTATCAGCGGCTGGGTTATGTAATCACAGGCGAAAAGCTCGACCATGCCAGCCACGAGGACTTCATAATGGTAAAGGATTTGAACGATGCAAATTTTAGTTGATGCAGACGCTTGTCCGGTAAAGCAAATTATCGTTCGGCTGGCGCGGGAATACAAACTTCCTGTGACCATGCTGATTGACACATCCCATGTGCTGGATGATGGCTACAGCACTGTCATCACCGTGGACAAAGAGGCCGACAGCGTGGATTTCAAACTGATGGGCTTGCTTTCCCGCGAGGATATTGTTGTCACGCAGGACTACGGCCTCGCCGCGATGGTGATTGGAAAGGGCGCGAAGGCCGTCAATCAAAACGGCCTCGTTTTCACCAACGACAATATGGATAAATTGCTCATGGAGCGGCACATCAGCACGAAGGTGCGCCGTGGTGGTGGCCGAACAAAGGGTGCGCCCAAGCGGACAAAAGACGATGATGCGCGGTTTGAGGCGGCTTTTAGGACGCTGTTGGAGGAAAGTGTATTTCGGATTCAAGAGCCAATTTAGCCTGTTGGCGTTTTTCTGTGGCGCGTTTTATGACTTGATACAGCTTCACGAAAGGCCAAACCATAATATAATACATAGCCCAAAGGGTTAAAATTGTTATAAAATAAAGGAATCTGATAATGCCCACGCACATTAAAATAATGGCCATCCACATAAAATTGCGTTTCGTCATCCGCAAACCCGCGCCAATCCGCAAGCCTCCGGCGATTTGCTTTGAGCCGAAAATAAACATTTGCATCTAATCCTTTTTTGCTTAGCTTGCCCCACGCACAAAGATGTATGCGAATACAAACGTCCGAAATGGAAATAATGCTAGCAAAATGCAAATCCACAGGAGATGAATCCTCATGCAAAAAGGCAATTATGCACATTCCATAATCAGGCACGATTTCCAATATGCCCACCGTTTTATGAACTATCACGAAGGCGAAGCCCAGTTTCTTCACGGGCATTCCGGGTATATTGAAATTGAGGTTGGCGGCGAAGTAGACGAGCGCACGGGCTATGCGTACCCTTGCAAAGAAGCCCAAAAACTGCTGATTGAAGTTGCCGACAACTTCCACCACGGCACACTGCTACAAGAAGGCGACCCGCTCCTTGAACATTTACTGGCGGGCTATGAAGCGGCTGGTATTCGCAACGGCGTACCTGAAATAGATGCTGTCCGCCCCAAAAAGCTCGACCACCCGCTTGTACGGTCATATCCTGAATGTCGCGTGAGTGTCACGAAGAAAGTTTCCACCTGCGAGAATTTCTGCGAAATGTTCTATGAATTGCTGAAAGATAGGCTAAACATCAAAAAAATCACGTTTAGGTCATCTTCTCTTAACGCCGCCACTAGATGTTATGAATAGAAGTTAAATCAAACCCATTTAATATTACCTACGGCCTGTACTTTTCCCATAAGTACAGGCTTTTCGCGTATTCTTAGGCTTTTTACAGAATATAAATGCGTAAGAGGTGGTTTATGTGAAGCATACGGACAAGAACGCAACCGACGCGCCTGTTGTTACTACATATCATGAACAGCAAATCGGCAAGACGCTCTATCGCGTAACCAGTATTTACAAAGGAGAAATTGAGCTTAAAAAAGCGTTGGAGGATTTGACGGTGCGGAAAATCCTTCGGGCACACACCGGCGAAGCCGGCGAACGTAGCGAGGGCCGCCCGGCCAGCTTTGCGAAGCAAAGCGAGAGGGAAGAAAATGAGAAAAACGGAGGATAAACTCATGATTACGGAGGTTATGTAAATGGCTAAACAGAAAAAATATCGGGTGGGTGTGTATGTTCGGTTGAGCAAAGAAGATTCACGAGCCGGTGAATCGGTATCAATCGAAAACCAAAAACTCATGCTCACGAAGCATGTGAAAGAAATGGGGTGGGAACTGGTCGAGGTGTACCAAGATGACGGCTTCAGCGGGACAAACCAGAATCGCCCGGAATTTCAGCGGATGCTGGCGGATGTTACAGCGGGTTATATCAACACGATACTGATAAAAGACCTCAGCCGTCTTGGACGGAACTATCTGGAAGTCGGCAATCTTGCGGAAGTATTCCTGCCGGAACATAACTGCGAACTCATTTCCCTTAACGAAAAGCTGGACGATATGATGGTTTTTCGGAATTGGTTTAATGAACAGCACTCAAAAACAACCAGCATCAAGGTAAAGGCGGGAAAGCGCGCTTCGGCGCAAAATGGGAAATACGTGGGAACATATGCGCCATATGGCTTCAAGAAAAGCGCGGAAAACCGCCACAAATTTGTAGTAGACGAAAACACCGCGCCCATCGTTTTGCGCATTTTTGAAATGCGGGCGCGTGGCATTGGCTTTCGGGCAATCGCGGCAAAGCTGAACGAGGATGGGCTCATTCCGCCGAGAGCGTATTATTATCAAGGCAAAAATGAGAAAAACTTCACACGTTCGAGCCGTCTTTGGAGCGAAAATACAATCAAATGCATGGTTGCAAACGAGGTCTATATTGGCAATCTTGTTTCCGGCAAAACAGGCACGGCTTCTTATAAAAATCAACGAAAAGTCAGAAAAGATGCTGATATGTGGATTCGGGTTGAGGGCACACATGAGCCGATTGTACCGACTGCACTGTGGGATAGGGTTCAGCTTCTTGCACAAAAACGGTACTATGCCAGCCACCGGAAGGGCAACGAACGCAATTTGTTCGTGGGCTTGCTACATTGCAGTGCTTGTGGCTTTCGGCTTCGCGCTCAAGTGGAACGGCGCACGCGCAAGGATGGAAGCGAAAGCAAGCGGGTTTCTTATATGTGCAGTACCTATGGGCGAAGCGGGAAAAATGCTTGCACTATTCACGGCATCAGCGAAAAGGCACTTATCCAGCTTGTGGCCGACAATATCCGTGCCTATGTCCGCATGGTGGATTACGATGAAAAACGCATCATCAAGGCCGTTTTGTCCGAGCAGGGAAAGCTGTCATATCGCGGTTCGTATCAGAATGAACTGAACGGCCACGCAAGGCAGTTGGAAAAACTCGACACGCTTATCGAAAATCTCTGCGAAGACAAGGCCAAGCGATTGATTCCCGACAGCCTGTATAAACGGCAAATCGTGAAATACGAGCAGGAGCGGTCAGACCGGGAAGCGGCGATACAGGTACTAGAAAAACGCATTAACAGCCTCCGGCCGCTGTCAAGCAATGCATCTGAGTGGGTAGATTTAATCAAGCGATACACAAGGCTGGAAACCCTCGACCATCTCGATTCAGAAACGCTGTTCACGCTTATTGACAAAATCATCGTCCACGAGGCGCAAATTGTTGACGGGAAGCGCGTCTGCGACATTGAAGTCATTTACAATTATATAGGCAATATCGGCGCACTTAGCCTCGAAGAAAGGCGGGCTGGTCGTTCGCCTGACGGCGAACTGCTCGCCCATGCAACCGGGGTGCGGTGATGCGGATTTACAACGTAGGGATTTATGCCCGTCTTTCGCAGGAAAACAAGAACAAGGCGAATGTCAACCCTTCGGGTTGCCCGCCCATCTTGGCGGCACCAGACGAGGACTCGGTAAGCATTGAGAACCAAATTTTTATGCTGACCCAATTTATCAACATGATGCCCGGTTGGATTGAAACCCGCACCTACATTGACGATGGCGCAAGTGGCAGTAATTTCCAACGGCAGGGATTTATTGACATGATGGAGGATGTGCGAAGCGGAGTAATTAATCTCGTCTTGGTAAAAGACCTTTCGCGCTTTGGAAGAAATTACCTTGAGGCAGGGCGTTATCTGGAAGAAGAACTTCCCGCCCTGGGTTGCCGTTTTGTGGCAATTTCGGACAACATCGACACAGAAACGGGCGAGACGGATATTATGACCTTTCTCAACGCCATTAACGACTATTTCGTGCGAAACACAAGCGACCGCATCAAGTCCGTGATGTTAGCCAAAGCGAAGGATGGGCAGAAACTGAGCGGGGCTGTGCCATATGGCTATGACCGCAATCCCAATGCGCGAACCCGGCTGATTGTTGACGAATACGCCGCCGCAGTAGTAAGGAAGGTTTTTGCTCTGCGCGTGGAGGGCATGGGATACAACGCCATCGCTGGGGTGCTGAACAAAGAAGGCATCACGCCACCGCGCCGATATTACTTCCAGCGGCGGGAGCGGTCCTCGCTTCGCTCGCCGGCTTCGCTGGGGTGCGCATGGACAAACCGAACTATAAAGCTGATGCTGTGCAACGAGATTTACCTCGGCCACACCGTTTCCATGAAGCGCGGCACACGCTCTTACCGCGACAGCCGAGCCTATTACCGTGACGAAAGCGAGTGGGTACGGGTGGAAAATACGCATCCACCCCTCGTGGACATTGTAACATGGAACAAGGTGCAACGCTTGAATAAAGTGGCGAAGGAAACATCCGCAAACCATCAAGAGTCGCAACAGAGTCTGTTTTCCGGGTTACTCATCTGCCTGGGTTGCAATTCCAAAATGGGTTACACCAAGCGAATGGAAACCAAAAAAGACGGCAGGATTGTGGACTTCGGCGCATACGTTTGCCAGACTTATATGCGAAGCGGATGCGTGGTGTGTTCTTCTCACCGGATTAACGAGCGGTCGCTGAAGGCTTTGGTGATTTCCAATGTCCGGGAGGCGGCAAGCAAAGTCACCTGTGACGAGGCGGCGATGTATGAATCCTTACAACGCATTTTGCTGGGTGAGCGAAAGGCGAAAAAAGCGGAGATGGCAAAGGAAAAACGGCGGCTGGAACAACAGCTTTATGGCTTCGACAATCGAATAGCAAAGCTATACGATGCACGCGCCGAGGGTCTGCTTGCACCGGAAGATTTCTACACATATATCAGTGAAATTGAAATGCAACGCGAGGCAATGGAAAAGCGGCTCTCCTCCATGGGGGAATTGCTCCGCGAGGTCGAAGCGAATGTCAACGACATAAGCAAATGGATTTCCCTCATCAAGGATAAATCCGCGACGGATGAAGTCGATAGGGATTTGCTGGAAAGTCTAATTGACCGGATTGAAATTGGAGGGAGGGAAGCGTCGGACGGCGTGCCGTCACAAATAGTACGCATTTTTTACAAATATTTACCCTCCCACAAAATGGCTTTATACGGAATGGTACCGTGTACGTGGACACAGCTTTGATATTACAAATTCCACCCAGTTTGACCAGATGTTCGTGGAGGGTGGGCAAATTTTCCGCACGATAGATGAGATGGTGGATAGGATTTTCAACCGTTTTATACGGCGGCAGGGGCATCTTGAGCCGTTTTTTGCGGAGTATTGTGATGGCAGGCGGGTGACATGCCCGGGGCTGTGGCAATGGGGCACTGTGACGTTGGCCCAGCAGGGGCGCAATGCCTTGGAGATTTTGCGGCATTTTTATCCCAACGATGTACAAATTGTGGAGACGGATAATATCGGCGGGGTGCGGGAGTCCTTCCCCGGTTATGCCTTGCGGCCGGGTATGAGCGGGCCGCCGGTGCGCACGATTCAGAATTGGCTGAACCGGATTCGGGTCAATTTCCCGATTATCCCGCCCATTACCAATGTGAGCGGTGTGTTTGGCCCCCAAACGGAAGCGGCGGTGCGGGCGTTTCAGAGTATCCGCGAGCTGGGGATGATGACGCCCAACGGCATCGTGGATAGGAATACCTGGCACCGGTTGAGCTTTACGCTGTCGGCGGTGATGCGGCTGGGCGAGCTGACCAGCGAGGGCATTATCCAAGGCATTGGCCGTACGCCGCCTACGGATATTATCCGCGAGGGCGCACGGGGCCGGTTGGTGGCGCAGGCGCAATATATTATGAATTTCATCGCCCAGTTTTACCCCGCTGTGCCTATGGTGGTGCAAAATTCCGCTTATACCCGGGATTTCGCCAACGCGGTGCGGGAGTTTCAACGCGCCTTTGGGTTGAATCCCGACGGCGTCATCGGCCCCATTACCTGGCGGACGCTCTACAACGTATACTGGCGCATACGCGATACGGTGGACATTCCCGGTGAAGATGGCTCCGTTCCACCCCTTCCGCCGGTAACGCCGCCCCCCGCTGGCGTCCCCCCCTTCCCCGGACAGCTTATCCGCGTCGGTTCCCGGGGCGCAGACGTGGAACGTATCCAGCGTTGCCTGAACACCGTAGGCCAATGGCATCCCACCATTCCACGCTTAAATGTGGACGGCATCTTCGGCCCCCTGACCCAGGCCAGCGTCATGGCCTTCCAGCGGGTGGCGGGGCTGAATCCCGACGGCATCGTGGGCCCGTTGACCTGGGGTGCCCTCATGCCCGAATGCTATGCCCGTAATATACCGGACTTTCCTGGCTTCCTGATTCGCATGGGTGTGCGGGGCGAAGGGGTACGGCAGGTACAAACCTGCTTGAATCAAGTAAATAACGCGGGATTGGCCACCGACGGCATCTTCGGCCCCCTGACCCAGGCGGCGGTGATTAACTACCAGCGGGCGAATGGTCTTGTGCCGGACGGCATCGTGGGGCCCATTACCTGGGAGCATCTAATGCGGCGATGCGGCACGCCGGGCAGTATTTCTGCGCGGGGAGTCGCACCGGAGGAAATACCCGAAATGCCAGTCATGCCACCTTCCGACGGCATGGGCTGGGATAATAACCCACCGGACATGGCCCTACCGGAGATACCCGGTGACATTTGCACCTGCCCCGCCGAAGAACCATGGACACCACCCGAACCGCCCGAGCCGCCCGAGCAATGTATGCCGGATTTGCCACCGCCACCGCCGCCGCCAATGATGCCATCGCCACCCATGCCGCCGCAGATACCGCCGATACCGCCACCCGGACTCAATCTTGACAATATCAACCTCCCGGATATCGACATTGATGAGTTGCTCAAGCTGTATCTGTTGAAAAAATTGCACATGCGGTAAACAATAGTATAAACAAAAAAGCGAGGGGCTGTTTTCAAAAACGGCCCCTTTTTCATGCAAGCCATGTTTCATTCGGCTATACATCACGTATTCCAAGCGATATACTAATACTACGCTCCGGTCAGCTCCGCAGAAATATTCGAGTGGCATTCGAGTAGCAGGAAGGAACCGCTGGACGCATTATGTTACGGTTGAGAAATTTATAAATATAAATGGAGGGATTACATGCTACAGGATTACCTATCCACCCGGAGGGGCGATTTCAAGGATTACACCGAGCTGCGCGCCCAGGTGAACACAATCCAGCGGGTGACGCTGTTGTCGGGGAATATGACCGCCAACAGCCAGGAGGAAACGGGCGGCGTATGTGCGCGGGTGTATCGCGGCGGCACCTATGGCTTTGCTTCGGCGGCGGCGTATAGCGCGGACAGCGTGGCCAATGTGCTGAAAGCGGCCGGCGACAACGCGGCCTTTATGGACACCCATGTGAAGAAGGGGATGCCGCCCCTGCCCCGCATAACGGGGGAAAAGGCAGGGCTGCGCAAGTTCCCCGGCGAGGCGGTAAATCAGTCCTTGCTTATCGACTTCGCCAAGGAGCTGGACGCGCTGATTGTGGAAAAATGCAAGCATCTTTCCAGCCGCACGGTGATTTCGAATGTGCTGAACATGGAAAAATTGCTGGTGGTATCGGAGGGCGCGGACAGCCATTTCTATCAGCCGCGGGCCATGGTGTATGTGTTTATGACCGCCGAAACCCCCGACGGCGACCAGGTAGAATTGTTAAGGCCCATGGGCGGCTTCGGCCATTTCGACGAGTATTTTACCGACCCGACGCTGTACCTGGAGGAAATCAACACCCTGTACGAGCAATTGATGGCCAAGCGGGAGGGTATTTTTGCCGACGCGGGTATGCACAAGTGCATTTTGCATCCCGATTTGGCCGGGATGCTGGCCCATGAAGCCATCGGCCATACCGTGGAGGCGGACCTTGTGCTGGGCGGCTCCGTAGCCGGGCCCAATTTGAACAAGCCCGTGGCCAGCGAGCTGGTCAATATGGTGGACTTCGCCCACACGGCCTTTGACAAGCCCGCGCCGTTGCCCGTGTATGTGGACGACGAGGGCGTGCCCGCCGAAGACGTGAACCTCATCGAGAAGGGCATTTTGAAATCCTTCATGCACAACCGGGAATCGGCGCGGCATTTCGGCGTGAAGCCCCAGGGGAACGCCCGGGCCTTCGCTTTCAACGACGAGCCGCTGATACGGATGCGCAATACCTTCATCCTGCCGGGCAAGGACAAGCTGGCCGATATGATTGCCAGCGTGGACAATGGATATTACCTGGTTAAAACCGGCAGCGGTCAAGCCGATGCCACCGGCGAGTTTATGTTCAGTGTGGATTTGAGCTACGAAATCAAGGGCGGCAAGCTGGGCAAGGCCATCCGCGAGACTACCATGTCCGGCGTGGCCTTCGATTTGCTCAAAACCGTAGATATGCTAAGCGACGATATCGCTTGGGACGTAGCCGGATTCTGCGGGAAAAAACAACTCATGACCGTAAGTGCCGGCGGCCCCGCACTGCGTTGTGACGTGAATTTGGGAGGGAGATAGCCGTGAAGGAAATCGCATTATATGCCTTGGACGCCATGAAAAAAGCCGGGGCGGACAAAGCCTCTTGCCAGGCCAGCCAAGGGCGCAAGGACGAGTTTAACGTAGAGGCCAACAAATTTACCCTGTTGCGCACGCTCTTTGATGATTCGCTTTCGCTGAAGGTGTTAAAGGACGGCAAAAAGGGCACCACCACCATTAATAAGCTGGACAAGGAATCCGTGGACAAGGCCGTGGCCGACTGCGTGGCTTTGGCCGCCCAGGGCACCCCCGACGAAGCAGAGGACATCGCGCCCCTGGCCACCAACAGGGATTTCGACCAGCGTGTGGGCGGCTGTGACACGGCGAAGCTTTTCTCCCGGGCCAAGGAATATCTGGAGCAGGTGCGCGACGAGTTGCCGAAAATCATGATTGAGGGCATGACGGCGGAATTTAACGCCAATAATACCACCTACGCAAACACCAATGGCGTGGTCTTCAACACGCAAAACGAGTACTACAACGCGGGCTCCACCTTCCAGGCCAACGAGGGGGAGAAGACCTCCTCCTTCAATTATTATTACACCAATTTGGCTAATCTGGACAAGCCCCTGCTGGAGCTGGGGATGCAACGCGCCCTGCTGGAGGAATCCGTCCGCTCCCTCAACCCGCGGATGTTTGAGGGCAAGCATGTGGGTAAAATCATCGTCACGCCGGCTTGCGCGGACATGCTGTGGTATACCCTCATTGATTGCTTCCTACACGATTTTCCCATGATTCAGGGCACCAGCCGCTGGAAGGACGCGCTGAACACCCCTGTGGTACACCCCAAGCTCACCCTGCGCAATTCGCCCCTGCACCCGCTGGTGGTAGGCGGCGAACGCTTCACCCCCGACGGCTTTGAGAGCGTGAATTATGACCTGATAAAGGACGGTGTGCTGAAATCCTTCGCCCTGTCCCTCTACGCCGCCAACAAAACGGGCCATCCCCGGGCAGGCAACGCCGCCATTTGGAACATGGAAATCCTACCCGGCGACATGGCCCTGGCCGACATGATTAAAGGCGTGGACAAGGGCATTCTCATCAACCGCTTCTCCGGCGCGTCCCCCGGCCCCAGCGGCGACATCTCCGGCGTGGCCAAAAATAGCTTCCTCATCGAAAACGGCAAAATCTCCGACGCGTTGGTGGAAACCATGGTGAGCTTCAATCTGGTGGATGTCTTGCAAAATGTCATCGGCGTCTCCCAGGAGGTAAACAACGACGGATATACCCTGCTACCCTGGGTCTGCCTGGATGGCGTGACCATTTCCGGGGCGAGTTAAAAAGTTTGACAAAAACTACCAAAAAAGCCGCTTTCGCGGCTTTTTTATTGAAGTTTTGGTCGAGCTTTTTCAAAAGCTCGTGGGGTGTGGGGCAAAGCCCCACGGTCTTTCCCTGCTTCCGTCCCTACTTCCGTCCCTTAATCGCGCACTGGGCGGCGGCCAGGCGTGCGATGGGCACGCGGAAGGGCGAACAGGAAACATAGTCCAGCCCGATGGACGCGCAGAAGGCGATGGAATACGGGTCGCCGCCATGCTCGCCGCAGATGCCGATTTTCAGCTTGGGGTTGGCGGCACGGCCTTTTTGTACGGCGGTGCGCATGAGCTCGCCCACGCCGACGGTGTCAAGTTTGGCGGTGGGGTCGCCCTCATAGATGACGTTCTCGATGTAATCCTTGAGGATGCGCCCGGCGTCGTCACGGGACAGGCCATAGGTCATCTGGGTCAGGTCATTGGTGCCGAAGGAGAAGAACTCACTGCCCGCGTCAGACACGATTTTGTCAGCGATGATACAGGCGCGGGGAATTTCTATCATGGTGCCCACGGTGTAATCCAAGGTGATACCCGCTTTGGCCACCAAGTCCTTGGCCACCCGGTCAATGATATCCTTTACGAACTTGGTTTCCTTCACATCGCCCACCAGGGGAATCATGATTTCCGGCTTGATGTCAAAGCCTTTTTCTTTCTTCACCTCAATGGCGGCCTCGATGATGGCACGGGTCTGCATCTCACCGATTTCCGGGTAGGAAATGGTCAGGCGGCAACCGCGGTGGCCCATCATGGGGTTCAGCTCGTGGAGGGAAGTGGCCTTTTGCTTGACTTCCTCTACGGGCTTGCCCATTTCCTTGGCCATGGCGACGAAATCCGCCTCGGTCTGGGGCATGAACTCATGGAGGGGCGGGTCCAGGAGACGAATGGTCACGGGGCGGTCGCCCATGACTTCATAGAGCCCCTTGAAATCGCTTTTTTGCATGGGCAACAAGGCGTCCAGAGCGGCGCGGCGTTCCCCTTCGTTCTCCGCCAGAATCATCTTGCGCACATGGGGCAAGCGGTCATGCTCGAAGAACATATGCTCCGTACGGGTCAGGCCAATGCCGATGGCACCGAAGCCCAGAGCCTTCTTCGCGTCCTTGGGGGTGTCGGCGTTGGTGCGCACGCCTACCGCGCCCTGCACCTTTTCCACCCAGCCCATGAAGGTGCCGAAATCGCCCGCGTCGGTGTCTACTTCCACGGTCTTGACTTGGCCCAGGTAAACATTACCCGTGGAGCCGTTGAGGGAGATATAGTCGCCCTCCTTGATGGTCTCCCCGCCCAAGGTAAAGGTCTTGTTGCCCAGGCGGATGTCCTCACAGCCGGACACACAGCAGCAACCCATTTGGCGGGCCACCAGCGCGGCGTGGGAGGTCATGCCCCCCTTGGCAGTGAGAATGCCCTTCGATACCTCCATGCCCATGATGTCGTCTGGGCTGGTTTCCAGCCGCACCAAAATGACGGCCTCGCCACGGGCGTGGGCCTGTACTGCGTCGGCGGCCTCGAAGTAAACGCGCCCTACGGCGGCACCGGGGCTGGCGGGCAAAGCCGCGCCCAGCTTTTTGGCACTCTTCAGGGAGGCGTCGTCAAACATGGGATGCAACAGCTGGTCCAGTGCCTTGGGGTCTACGGAAAGGATGGCTTCCTCTTCCGTCAGGATGCCCTCGGCCACCAGGTCGATGGCGATTTTCAAGGCGGCGTGGGCGGTGCATTTACCGTTACGGGTTTGCAGAACGAAAAGCTTGCCGTTTTCCACGGTAAATTCCATGTCCTGCATGTATTTGTAATGCTTCTCCAAATGCTTGGCGTGCTTCATGAACTCGTCGTACACGCCCTTGTTCACCTTTTCCAGCTCGGTGAAGTTTAACGGGGTGCGCACCCCGGCCACTACGTCCTCGCCCTGGGCGTTCATCAGAAATTCGCCATACATCACGTTCTCGCCGGTGGCGGCGTTGCGGGTGAATACCACGCCCGTACCCGAGGTTTCCGACAGGTTGCCGAAGACCATTTGCTGTACATTGACGGCGGTGCCCCATTCGTAGGGGATGTCGTTCATGCGGCGGTATACGAAGGCGCGCTCATTGTCCCAAGACTCGAAAACGGCGGCGATGGCGGCGTAGAGTTGTTCCTTGGCGTCGGCGGGGAAATCCTTGCCTTGGTCGTCGCGGTAGATTTTCTTGAAGCGTTCCACCACTTCCTTCCAGTTGGCGTCGGTGAGTTGGGTGTCTTCCTTGAAGCCCTTGGATTCCTTGTACTCCGCCAAGTCATGCTCGAATTTATGCTTCGACACACCGATAACCACATCGGCGAACATCATGATAAAACGGCGGTAGGAATCATAGGCGAACCGCCCGCCCGCGGCGGCGGCCAGCCCTTCTGCGGCGGCGTCGTTGATACCCAGGTTCAGCACGGTGTCCATCATGCCGGGCAAGGAAACCCGCGCACCGGAGCGTACGCCCACCAGCAACGGATTCTTCGGGTCGCCGAATTTCTTGCCGCTGATTTGCTCCAGCTGTACCACGCATTCGTCGATTTGCTTCTTGATGTCAGCGGAAATCACTTTGCCGTTGGCGTTGTAATGCCCGCACGCTTCCGTGGAGACGATGAATCCATTGGGCACGGGAATGCCCAGCTTAATCATTTCGCACAGGTTGGCACCCTTGCCGCCCAGCAAGTTCTTCATGCCAGCGTCGCCTTCCTTGAACATATACACATACTTATGAGCCATGGATACAATCCTCCCTTTGCTTATTTCAGCGTGGCTTTCGCCCCTACATCGCTCAGCTTCTTGGCCAGCTCTTCCGCTTCGGCCTTGGGCAGACCCTCTTTTAACAGCTTGGGCGCGGTGTCCACCAGTTCCTTGGCTTCCTTCAAGCCCAGGCCGGTGATTTCGCGTACCACTTTGATTACCTTGATTTTTTCCGTGCCGACTTCGCTCAGCTCCACGTCGAACTCGGTCTTCTCCTCGGCGGCTTCGGCGGGGCCTGCGGCGGGGCCGGCCATAACCATGCCTGCGGCGGCACTCACGCCAAATTCTTCCTCTGCGGCTTTAACGAGTTCGTTAAGCTCCAGCACCGACAGCTCTTTTACCGCTTCGATGATTTCTGTGATTGTCAATTTTGCCATTTCTCGATTTCTCCTTTAAATGAATTTTTATTCGGGCGTCTTCGCGCCGCCCTTTTCTTCAGCGATGGCGTTTATCACCCGGGCAAAGCTGGACATGGGCGACTTGAACGAGCCCAGCAAGCGGGAAATAAGCACATCCCGGGGCGGGATATCCGCTATGGCCTTGGTCTTGGCCGCGTCGTATACCATGCCGTCGATGGCACTGGCCTTGAACTCCAGCTTGGGCATGGCCTTCAAATGCTTGCTGACCTGGGCCGCCGCCGCCGTTGCGTCGTCGTAGGAAAACGCTATGGCTGTGGGCCCGGCAAGGTGCTCGGTAAGCCCGGCAAAATCCGTGTCTTGGATGGCGCGGGACACCATGGTGTTCTTGTACACCTTGTAGTCGATGCCCCCGGCCTGGCGCAACGACCGGCGCAACACCGTATCCTGCTCCACCGTAAGGCCCCGCGCATTCACCAACACCACAGACTTGGCCCGGTCCAGCTTCTCGCGGATTTCCGCCACCACCACGTCCTTGGCTTGGCGGTTCTTTTCCAGATTGGTCATGCTTGTATCTCCTTTCTCGGAGCGTTTACATATAAAATAGCCCCGGACGCTATACCATAGTCACGGGGCTTATACACACAAATAATACGTGTCATACAAACTTCCACGCCTCGGCAGGGATTACATCCATGGGAAACCTGCTGTCTATGGCGGATGGATTATATAAAGGGGAAAAAGGGTTGTCAAGTACGCTGTTTCATGCATAATAGCAAATAATACTTCTCCACTTGCAGGAGGCATTTATGACGACCTTCACCCATACCCGCCAAGGCAAAACCCTGGAGGATTCCCTGGGCAAAATGATTATCCCGCCGGGGGCCTATTATGGCATCAATACCCAGCGCGCACTGGAAAACTTCCCCATCACCAATTACCAGCTGCACCCGGAGCTGATTAAATCCCTGGCCATGGTGAAAAAGGCCGCGGCCTGTGCCAACGAACGCGCCCTGGAAACCAAGGCCCCCGGCATCTTCAAGCATATTGTCAAAGCCTGTGACGCCATCATCGAAGGGTACTATCACGAGCATTTCGTGGTGGACCCCATACAGGGCGGCGCGGGGACGTCGCTGAACATGAACACCAACGAGGTTATCGCCAACATCGCGCTGGTGGACATGGGCCACGACAAGCACCTCAACGCCATCATCCATCCCAACGACCATATCAACATGTCCCAATCCACCAACGACGTCATTCCCACGGCGGCGCGGATTTGCATACGCAAATTGCTGGACGAGCTATTGTCCACCATGTGCGTACTGTGCAATATTTTTCGGGAAAAAGCCGACGAGTTCGACGACGTGGTGAAGATGGGGCGCACCCATCTCCAGGACGCGGTACCCATCCGGCTGGGGCAGGAATTTGACGCCTACCGCCGGGTCATTGAACGCGACATCGACCGGATTAATAACACGGGGAACTATTTATTTGAAGTCAACCTGGGGGCCACCGCCGTGGGCACCGCCCTCAACGCCAACCCCCGCTATATCCGTGAGGTCATCGGGCATTTGCGCGAGATTACCGAAATCTCCAGTTTGCGCCGGAGCGAATCCTTGGTGGACGGCACGCAAAACACCGACTGCTTCACCGAGGTTTCCGCCGCGTTGAAAATCTGCGCGTTGAATATGTCCAAAATCGCCAACGATTTACGCCTGATGGCCTCCGGCCCCCACTGCGGCCTGGGGGAAATCACTTTGGAAAAGCTCCAGCCCGGTTCCTCCATCATGCCCGAAAAAGTAAACCCCATCATCCCCGAGCTGATTAACCAGGTGGCCTATCAGGTCATCGGCAACGACTTGACCGTTTCCCTGGCCTCCGAGGCGGGGCAGTTCGAATTAAATGTCATGCAACCCGTACTCATCTATAATCTTATACAATCCGTAGGCATGATGAACAACGCTTTCCGTGTCTTCGGCGAGCGGTGCGTGCGCCGCATCACCCTCACCGACCGCAACCGGGCCCGCATCAAGAGCTACGTGGACAACAGCCCCATTATCGCCACCGCTTTGGCCCCCTACATCGGCTACGAACGCGCCGGGGCCATCGCCCGCATCGCCCTGGCGGAGCGGACCACGGCACTGGAAATCTGCCTGATGGACGATACCCTGGTGAAACGCCTGGGCGGGGAGGAAAGCATCCTCAAAATCCTAGACCCCGACGGCATGACCCGCATGAGCGAACGCATGGAAATGGAAGAAGATATGTAATCCGCCCCCCTTTCAAGGTAATCCGGTGAAAGGGGAGCTTTTTTATTACGCAAATTTCATTTGTACATTACGCGCTGTCAGATGGCGTTGTGCGTAAACACAGCGATGGCGCAGGTGGGTATTACGCAAACCGCACCCAGCGGGTTGCCCCAAAAGCCGGCTTCGTTGTCTCTGATGCCGAGCGGGGTCATGGTGTCGCAACAGGCAGAGCCTACAGGGCAGGCCGGGGGCGCGCCGATGTCAGCAAGCAAGCGAACGCAGTTGCAATCCGCGCTAAGCAATACACCGGTGAAGCCGTTCCCGGACAATCCGCCCGAGGTGGTGAAAACCGTTACGGTTTGCCCGATGTGGCGGAACATGCTTTCTACCAAGCAATCAAGATGGTGTCCCATGGTTAAACCTCCTTAAATAGATTCCCCAAGAAAAGGGATTGTACACTTCTATCTGCATTGTATGAGCCTTGGGAAAAAAGGTGCATGATGTCCCGGGGGTAATATTTTTTTGCTATAAATCATTTTTTCCCATTGCTACGCTCAAGGGTGCGTGATATGCTATCCGGGTGTGTCAAAAACACAGAGGCACGAGAGCGAGGATTTTATGTCAACCCATACGACAATAAAAAACGCCGTTCCCGCGTATATGCGGGGGGCATTCGCGGCCAACGGGGTGGGCGTGGATGATTTGATTCTGGCCATCCATACGGACATGACGCCGGAAGGGGACTTCGCGGACGCGTATGTGGGCGTGGACAGGAACAACCTCTACATATTGTATGGAGAGGAGCGGGTGGTAAAAACCCAAGGGGCGCGGCGCATCGTTTCCGAGTATGAAACCCGGGAGCTGGTGACGTATCCCTTGAAGCATCTGGGTGTGCTGAGCACCCAGACATTGCTTTCCACCTGCCGCCTGATTAGCGACCCGGAGGGCAAAGAGGAGCCGGAGGAAGAGGAAAAAGGCAAGCAAGCCTCGGGGAAGGAAAAATTGGTGCTTCTTTTCTCCTTGGGGTGCCAAGGCTTCGTGGACCGCTTGTTAAAGGTTATCCGCAATATCAACAAGGGGGAGGACCCCCTGAAGGAAATCAAGGAGCAGGAGGAGCTTTTCTGCCTGGAATGCGGCACCCGCTTCCCCGAGCCCGACCGCAAGCTCTGCCCGAAATGTACGGACAAGATGTCCATTTTCGTCCGGCTCATGGGCTTTTTCAAATTTTACAAAAAGAAAGTGGCCACGGTGAGCGTTACCATGCTTCTTGTCACCGCGCTGTCCATTCTCGCGCCCTATGTGAGCACGCGCTTGCTCATTGACGAGGTGCTAACCCCCCCCATCCGGCATTATGAATCGGCGGCCACGGGGGGAATCGTGCGCGATTATGACCGCGTGGCGGGCGGGGACTATATATATGTAGAAACCCTGGGGGGCGGCTGGTACGAAATGGTGGGCCTGATTGTGCTGGCCATCATGGCCATGCGCTTCGTCACCACGGCCTTTAATATGCTGTACCAATATGTACTGGGGCGCACCATGCCCTGGATGATATATGATTTGCAAATGCGCATCTTCGAAGCCATGCAACGGCTCAGCGTCTCTTTTTATACCTCCAAGCGCACCGGGGCACTCATGAACCGGGTCAGCCGCGACGCCCGCAATATCTACTGGTTCTTCGTGGATGGCTTGCCCTTTATTGTGATTAATATTGCCATGTTTGCCGGGATTTTCGGCATGATGTTCTGGATGCATTGGCAGCTGGCTCTGATTTGTATTACCATCGTGCCCTTCGCGGCGGGGATGTTCCGTCTGCTTAGGCGTATCTTCCGCCGCATCTGGCACAAGCAATGGACCATCAATTCCCATATGAACAACATGGTTTCCGACGCGGTGAACGGCCAGCGCGTGATTAAAGCCTTCGCCCGGGAGGGGGAGGAATCCCGCCGCTTTACCGACATGGGCAACAAGCACGCCGCCGTGGATATCGCCGGGGCCAATCTGGCCTGGACGGCCTTTCCCATGATTTATCTGTTCATGTTTATCGGGCAGGTAGTGGTTACGGCCCTGGGCGGGATGATGGTTATCCGTGGGGAGATTTCGCTGGGTGTGTTAATGGCCTTCCTGATGTACCTGGGGATGCTCTACGGCCCGCTGGAGTTTCTCTCCACCGTAAGCAACTGGTGGGCGCGGTGCGTGGATTCCGCCCAGCGGGTATTCGAAGTGGTGGACGCCAAAGCGGAAATTGAAGAACCTGCCCAGCCCGTTATCCTGGAAAGCATCCGGGGCGAAATCGTCCTGGACGATGTATGGTTCCAATACGACCCGGCCACCCCGGTGCTAAAGGGCATGAATTTGACGGTGCCTGCGGGGAAGACCTTGGGCATCGTGGGGAAAACCGGGGCAGGCAAGTCCACCATGGCGAATTTAATAGCCCGGCTCTATGACACCACAGAGGGCACTGTCAAGGTAGACGGCGTGAATGTGCGGGACATGTCCTTGTCCCAGCTGCGCGCCTCCATCGGGATTGTTTCCCAGGATATATATTTGTTCATGGGTAGCATAGTTGAAAATATCCGCTATGCCCGGCCCGAGGCAACCATGGAGGAAGTGGTTTGGGCGGCGAAGATGGCCAGTGCCCATGATTTTATCGTGGCTTTGCCCGACGCCTATGAAACCCGGGTAGGCGCGGGGGGGCAGGAGCTTTCCGGCGGCGAAAAGCAAAGGCTGAGCATCGCCCGCACCATTATCCAAAACCCGAAAATCCTTATCCTGGACGAAGCCACCGCCGCCATGGACACAGAAACCGAGGGCAAAATCCAAACCGCGTTGAACCAGCTCCAATCCGGGCGCACTACCATAGCCATTGCCCACCGCTTTTCCACTTTGAAGGACGCAGAGAATCTCGCGGTTATCAAAGACGGCGTGGTGGTGGAAACAGGCACCCACGAGACATTAATGCGCAAAAAAGGGGAATACCACAAGCTGTACTCCATTCAAATGGAGGGCTTGAAGGTTATCAGCATGGAATAGTGGAGGTATAGCATGGAAATCATAGACACCCAACTGGACTTAGGGATTTTGGACGTGAAGGATTTGCGCTTCTACATCGCGGACGGCGGTTTCCTCGGGCTTAAACACAAGGACGAGGATTACCGGCACATTGTGCTGCGGCGGATTATGCCCATGGAGTATCCCATGGAATATATCAGCGTCGCCGACCATGAAAATAAGGAAATCGGCATCCTTCGCGATGTAGCGGCACTGCCTGCCGAACAATGCGCCATGGTGGAGCATGAGCTGGACAACCGGTATTACTCGCCGCAAATCATCGAGGTATTGAGTGTGCGGGATAAGCTGGGCTATGTGTACATGGAAATGAAGCTGAAAAACAAACAAGGCCGCATCTACGATAAAAGCTGTGCCATCAAGGACGTGAACCGCAATATCCGTACCTTGCCCAACAATAGCGCGGTTATCTTTGACGTAGATGGCAACCGCTTTATTGTGCCGCTCATCAGCGATTTGAGTAAGCAGAGCCAGAAGAAGCTGGACGCATACCTGTATTAACAGGAGGACGTAATGAAGCAATTTATTTTTGAATACGACTTGGGCATAGACATGAATCCCTTGGACGGGAAATTGATTTTCGCCGAGGACGGGAGCATCTCCAACCACGCCGGGGACAGTGAGCTGTTCCGTTTTTTCGCCAGCGAAATAACGGAAGCCGTGGTGAAGGCCGGGGTGGGCTGTGGCCTCTTGTTTGTCAAGGCTGAGGGCAAGGACGACAGGATTCTGTGCCGTTTTACCATGACCGGCCTGAAGCAAGCCGGCGAATTTTGCAAAATCGTCAATTTCTTTATCAATAATGGGACTGCGGCCTTTCCTGAAAAGGAAGAAAAACGGTACTGCGAGGAATGCGGCCGTCCCATGGTTTCGGAAATCAATGTCTGCGTGTTCTGCTATTCGAAGCTGGGTATCATGAAGCGCGCTTTGGGCTTCGCCAAGCCCTATATGAAGCAGATTACCATTTCCCAATTGTTCGGGCTGATTCCCCGGATTTTGTTTATGCTGTCTCCTTTGTTCATCCGGCATCTGGTGAACAATTTCCTGGAGCCCCGGACGGGGGTATGGAGCGATATTTTGCTCATTGCGGGGGGAATGCTGGCGATTCGGGTGGTGGCCGACGCGGTGCAAATCGTCACCGCCCGTGTATTTAACAAAGCCACCATCGCCGTCACAAATGACCTGCGCGTACATACCTACGCGAAATTGCAGGGACATTCCATGTCCTTGTTCGCCAAGCGCACGCCGGGGGATTTGATACGGCGCATTATGGACGACACCAGTACCATCAACGAGTTTGTCAGCGACCTGGGGCGTTGGATTGTGGATTTATTCTTTAATTTCGTCATCGCCTTCGCCATCCTACTCTATTTTAACTGGCAATTGACCTTGCTGGTGTTTTTGCCTGTGCCCATTGTGATTTTCGCCCTGCGCCGTTTCTGGGGCGTGATGATGGCCCGGTTTGAGAGGCATTGGCGGCAGGGCTCCCGCTGTAATTCCATTTTGCACGATATCATTAAGGGCATCCGCACGGTAAAATCCTTCGGCAACGAGGAACGCGAAATTGCGAAATTTTCCCGCGCTACCCGCCGCCACGCCAAAATCGGCGAGGAAAATGAAATCCTGTGGTCGCTTTTGTTCCCGCCCATCGGCTTTATCATGGGCGTGGGGGAATTTCTGATTCTCTTCGTGGGCGGCTGGATGGTGCTCAACGGCAGCTGGTGGATTTTCAGCGGCGATTTGCTCATCGGCGATTTGGTTTTGTTTACCATGTACCTGGGCTTCATCTACGGGCCCTTGCGCTGGATGGTTCATTTCCCCCGCTGGCTGGCCAATACCACCACCAGCATGGTTAAGGTATTCGAGGTGCTGGACGACGAAAGCGAGCTGAAGCCCATCTCCTCCCCCCATAACGTGCCCATCACCGGGAATGTACACTATGACGGCGTATTCTTCGGCTACAAGTCCTACGAGCCGGTGCTGAAAAATATCACCGTAGACATCAAGCCGGGGGAAATGATTGGCCTGGTGGGCAAGTCCGGCGTGGGCAAATCCACCATGATTAACCTGGCCATGCGCCTTTACGACCCCAACACGGGCAAAATTAAAATTAATGACACCGACTTGCGGGACATAGATTCCGACCATCTCCACGAGAACATGGGCGTGGTCTTCCAGGACAGCTTCCTTTTCGCGGGGAGCTTCTACGAAAACATCGTCTATGGCAAGCCCGACGCCACCTTCGAGGAGGTCATCGCCGCCTCCAAGGCCGCCAACGCCCATGATTTCATTACCCAGACCTCTGACGGCTACAATACCTACATCGGCGAAGGGGGGCAGAATCTCTCCGGCGGCGAACGCCAACGCCTTTCCATCGCCCGGGCCATTATCAAAAACCCCGACATTTTGATTCTGGACGAAGCCACCAGCTCACTGGATGTGGAAACGGAGGCGTCCATTCAAGAATCCCTGAACCGCATCACCCAGGGGCGCACCACCATTGCCATCGCACACCGGCTGTCCACCTTGCGCAACGCCGACCGGCTGGTGGTTCTCGCCGAGGGCGGTGTGGAGGAAGTGGGAACCCACGCCGAATTGCTCAAGAAAAAGGGCATGTACTACAATCTCGTTATGGCCCAACGGCAAAACAGCCGCAAACAGGAAACTACAGGGGGGTAAGGGTGGCGAGCATACTCACACATACACTATTGAATTGGTTATTAGCGGATGAGAACCCAGCGATAAAATATCGGGCATTGACCGAGATTAGCGGCGAAAACCCCGATGTTCACAAAGATTGCTACGATGAAATATGGAAGCAGAAACAAATCGCCAAGCTACTTTCATGCCGAAATGAAGATGGACTGCTGGCTACTAAAGGGAAGCATGGTTTAGAGCCTATGGACAATTTAGAAGTGTTTGCTGAGTTTGGGCTTCACAAGGATGCACGGCTTGATAAAAATGCGCAATATTCGCTTGACGTGATTCGGACATGGAAAGTAAAAGATACCGACTTATATGCGTGTTATACGCCAAGCCGATTGAGGGCATTAGTTATGCTTGGTTACTGTGACAACAACGTCAAGACGTTAATAGACGAGTTTGCCGCAACGCAGTTGTCCGATGGTGGGTTTATGTGCAACAGGCTACTTTACAAAAAGCCCTACCGCAAAAGTTGTTACAAGGCAGCTGTGCCGGGACTTTTGTTATATGTTGAATGCAAACGGAAAAACATGCTGCCTTCAAATGCTGATAAGCTGGTAGATTACTTCCTTAGACGCGAAGTATTCTATACATCGGACATGGCAGAGAATTTGTTTTTCCATATAGACGGGGTTTCGCCTAAATTCTCGAAATTCGGCGTACCGCTTATGGTCTACGCTTTGTCTGTACTTGGCGTAGGCGATTCCCCGAAAATGCAAAAAGCGTGGAAGTTGCTCTACGAAAGGTTAAATGAAAACGGCAGACTGCGCTTGGATGGTTCGTCAAAGCAACCGGGCGTTTACGGCAAGGACGGACAAGAGAATAAATGGGCTACATTTTATGCCATGCTTGCTGACAAATATCGAATCGCAAAATAAATTTCAAAATTTCCTCTTGACACGATGCCCCCCTACCCATGATGGTGAATTAATTTAACGCAACCCCTGCATTTGCCAATATCCCACCCCCTATGCTATAGTTTTATTCGACTATATTACAAGGGAGGGAGGCTTGTGAATGCGGCGTCTGTGTGCCTTTATTTGTTACATAGCGGTATTGTTTCTTCTGGCGGGGTGCTCCGGCGCGAACGCCCCGGACATGCGCGGCGAAGGCACATTGCTTTACGCCGCAAACCCCACCTCCACCCCCGCAGTACAGCCTACCCCGGCACAAACCCCGGAAGCGTCCCCATCCCCCGCCCCTGAGCCCGCTCCCCCGGCGGACCCCATCCCTTACGCGCCGGAGCCCACGCCGCCGCCTTTGGTCATCGCGTTGCCCGAGTTAATTGAAAACAATGCCGCCGCCGCGGAGGGCTATATCTATCACTGGCAAATCACGCCCCGTCCAGGGGGCATCCCCCCTACGGGCACGCATACCGCCGCGTTTTTGCGTCCCTTCTCGGCCCTATATCGCGGGCCGGAAAACAATAGTGTTTTTTTGACCTTCGAATTGGCCTATGAAGCGGGCCATACCGAAGCGGTTCTGGATATTTTGCGGGAGTGGCATATTCCCGCCGCTTTTTTTGTGACCTTGCCCTATGTGGAAAACAACGCCGATTTGGTGGAGCGTATGGGCGCGGAAGGCCATGTCATCGGTCTGCTTACCCACAATCCCCTACCCTTTCTAAGCGATGCGGGCATCAGCGAGGAGATGCTATACCCCTCGCGGCACTTTTCCACCCATTTCGTCCATCCCATTGACCCGTTCCTTCGTCCCGCCGCCGGAGCCTACAGCGAGCACAGCCTGGGGCGCACCCGGCATTATGGCTTCTTCACCTTGTTTTGGAGTGCGTTGCACTACGATTGGGCCCAAGCCGTGGACAGCGTTCACCCCGGTATGGTGCTCTCCCTCCAGGGCATGAGCACAGCCAACACAGCGGCTCTGCCCGGAATGCTGGCCGGCTTCCAGCAGGCGGGATTTTTTTTCATATCTTTGTACGGACTCATATAAAATAAACTACCGGAAAGGGAGAGTAAAATGAAATTACGCATGGATTACAACAACATGATGGACAGCCGTATCGGCGCGGAGGGCATTTCCCAAAAGGACTTTGACGCCTGGAAGCCCGCCATCGAAAGGGCCACCAAAACCATGACGGAGAAACGCCCCGCCATGACCTGGCGCGAGTTGCCCTACAACCAGAAGGAAATCGTAGCGGACATCACCGCCTACGCCCATGAAATGAAAAACGAAATCGACGCCTTTGTGGTGCTGGGCATCGGCGGCTCGGCCTTGGGGCCCATGGCGGTGCAACAGGCTCTAAATCATCCTTTTTACAATGAACTGCCCCGGGAAAAACGCGGCGGCTTCCCCAAGCTATACGTGGTGGACAATGTGGACCCGGAGCGGTTGGTGTATTTATTCGAAACCGTGGACCCCACCCGCTGTCTGTTTAATGTGATTTCAAAGTCCGGCTCCACGTCGGAGACCATGAGCCAGTTCATGATTATCAAGGCCCTTTTGGAGGAAAAGCTGGGCAAGGAAAAGGCGCGGCAGCACATCGTCTGCACCACAGACACCGCCAAGGGCAATCTCATTACCATAGCCAAGGAAGAAAATTACAAATATTTTATCATCCCCGACGGCGTGGGCGGGCGGTTCTCCCAGCTGTGCCCGGTGGGCTTGCTTCCGGCGGCCTTTTGCGGCATCGACATCGCGGGTCTGCTGGCGGGCGCGGCGCAAATGGATGCCCTGTGCAAAACCGACGATATCACGAAAAACCCGGCCTACATGTTCGCCGCCCTTCACATAATCGCCCTGGAAAAAGGGAAAAACATTACCGTGGTCATGCCCTACGCCGATTCGCTGAAATTTATTTCCGACTGGTTCGCCCAGCTTTGGGGCGAGTCCCTGGGCAAGCATTTCAGCCTGGAGGGGAAAGTGGTGAACGTGGGCCAGACCCCGGTGAAGGCTTTGGGCGTCACCGACCAGCACAGCCAGGTTCAGCTCTATACCGAAGGCCCCTTCGACAAAATCATCGTCCTCATCGGCGTGGACACCTACCGGGAGACTTTGACCATTCCCAAGCTCTACGGCGACATGCCCTCTTTGGGCTTCCTGGGCGGCGTAACCCACAACGATTTAATCCAAACCGAGCAAGCCGCCACGGAATACGCCCTCACCAAGGCCAGCCGCATGAACATGACCCTCACCCTCCCCGCCGTCACACCCCAGACCCTGGGCCAGCTACTCTACCTCTTCGAGGTGGCCACCGCCTTCGCGGGCTATCTGCTCAACATCGACCCCTTCGACCAGCCCGGCGTGGAGGAAGGGAAAAACGCCACCTACGCCCTCTTCGGCCGGCCGGGCTACGAGGCCAAGAAAGCCGAAATGGACGCCGCCCCGGCGAAGGATGGGAAGTATATAGTATAGGAGGGCTTGCATGGCAAAAATAGAAGGATTCAACGTGCGTAATTTCAGGTCATTACGCAATGTTACGCTTGGGCGGCTTTGGAATGATTTTGGCTCAGGTTCGCTAACGCCTATGACAGCGGTCATAGGCAAAAACGGCGCGGGGAAAAGCACATTGTTTGATGCCTTTGGCTTTCTCGCAGACTGTTTAATAAACGGCGTTGAAAAGGCATGTGACCAGCGCAACGGTTTTAAGCGGATTGTGTCCCAAGGGGTTCATGAGCCTATCATGTTTGAAATCTACTACCGGGAGGAACATAACGCCCGCCCCATCACCTATGAAGTGGCCTTCGCCCTTGACAAGCACGAAAGGCCCTATGTGAAAAGCGAACGTCTGCGACAGCGAAGGAAGGGACAGGAAAGAGGGCGGCCTTTTTCATTTTTAATCCTCGAAGAAGGGCGCGGCGTGGTATGGAAAGGGGAGAGTGAAGGGGTAAACAAAGAGCCTGAACAACTCACCCTGCATAACATTGAACAGCTCATTCGGGAAGAACCCAGTGAAACGGAATCGGTAGAGCTTTCGGACAATCGAAAACTGGGCATTGCTACCCTTGGCGCATTAAAACAACACCCCCGGATTTCCGCTTTCCGACAATTTATCGAAGGATGGTACTTGTCCTACTTTTCACCGAACGCCGCACGGGGGTTGCCTTTGGCCGGCCCACAGCCTCACTTGAATGTGCATGGGGATAATATTGGCAATGTTGTGCAATTCATGGAGCGTGACCATCCCGAGCGGTTCAAAAAAATTTTAAGTGAAATCGCAACAAAATTACCGGGGATAGACAAAATATCAACCGAAGCCATGCCCGATGGCCGTTTGCTTTTACGATTTAATGAAAGCGGCTTTGCCAATCCCTTTTCAGCACAGCAAATGTCGGACGGCACATTAAAGGTTTTTGCTTATTTATTATTATTGGCTGACCCGCAACCCCGCCCCTTTCTTTGCATCGAAGAACCAGAAAACGGCCTTTATCACAAATTGCTGGAAACGCTGGCCAACCAATTCCGTACCCATGTCACGGAAAGAAAAGTCAAATCCCAAATATTTGTCACGACACATCAACCCTATTTTTTAGATGCGTTGACGCCAGAAGAGGTATGGATACTGGAAAAAGGAGCGGATGGCTTCTCTACAATCAGACGCGCCAGTGATGACCCCATTGTTAAAGGGTTGGTAAAGGAAGACCTACCTTTAGGCGGGTTATGGTACAGCGACTATTTGGAGGGAGGCCAGGGTTAATGCATTTTGAATTTTTAGTGGAAGATGCCTCCGGGAAAAAAGCAATGGAAGTGCTTGCACCAAAGCTTCTTGGTGATACCGACACATTTAGGATATTTCCATATAAAGGTAATGGCCACCTGCCCAAGGGCCTAAAACCTAAAACAGATGCACGCAAGCGGATACTACTTGACCAACTGCCAAAATTAATAAACGGTTATGGCAGAACACCCGATTGTGGCGTTATCGTGATTATTTGCGATTTGGATAGTAGGGATTACATGGCGTTCATGGCACAGTTAGAAAGCTTATTAAATTCTTGCACTAAAAAACCAAAAGATACACTTTTTTGCCTTGCCGTCGAAGAATTTGAGGCATGGTATCTGGGCGACTTGGCCGCGATACGAAAGGCATACCCCAATGCAAAGGAGTACATATTGAATCGTTACGAAAACGATTCAATATGCGGCACATGGGAGCTGCTTGCGGATGCCATATACAAAGGTGGACGCATCGAACTTTCAAAAAAAGGACAGGTTGGGGTGGAAAAATATGCATGGGCGGAAAAAATTAGCCCGTTCATGGATGTCAGCAAAAATGCTTCTCCCAGCTTCAACGAGATGCGAAAGCAATTGCATTCCCTAAAAAGTAAATATAAAGGAGCCTCCCTATGAAATGGGTAACGGAAAACATCAAGGACGTACTCCACACCTTGGGTGCGAATCCCACTCAGGGCTTGAGCGCGGACGAGATTAAGGCCCGTCAGCAAGAATACGGGCTGAACGAATTTGAGGAGGAGAAAAAGGAAACCTTCTTCCAGAAAATCCTCCACCATTTGACGGAAATCCCCACCATGATATTGATAGCCGCCTCGGTTATCGCCGCCATTGCGGCGGTGATGAACCAACGGGATGGCACCGGCACCGCCAGCGACTGGGCCAAGGTGGTGGTGATATTGTCCATTGTGGTCATCAACGTGGTGCTGGGCATGTATCAGGAAAGCAAGGCGGAGAAAGCCCTGGAAGCCTTGAAGAAAATGAACGCCTTCAAGACCACGGTTATCCGGGGCGGCGTGAAGCAAATCATCGAAGCCAACCAGCTGGTGCCCGGTGACTTGGTGGAGCTTAACGCCGGGGACGTGATTACCGCCGACGGGCGCATCATCGAGGCCAGCTCCTTGCAGGTGGAGGAAGCGGCCCTCACCGGCGAGAGCCAGCCCGTGGAAAAAGACCCCCATGCGGTGATTACCGAAACCGTGCCCCTGGGGGACAGGATAAACATGGTGTACTCGGGCTGTTTGGTGACGGGAGGGCGCGCCCTTGTGGTGGTGACGGAAACCGCCATGGAAACGGAAATGGGCAAAATCGCCCGGATGCTGAACAATACCAAGAAAATGCTCACCCCCTTACAGCTCCGCTTGAAGCAGCTGGCGAAGCGGATTTCCGTCATCGCGTTGCTCTCCGGTGTGGCTATGTTTTTGGTGGGGCTTGTTTTGTGGCAGAATGACCCCATTTACATGCTCTTGCTGGCGGTGGCCTTGGGTGTGGCCGCCGTGCCGGAGACATTGCCCATCGTCGTCACCATGATTCTCTCCTACGGCGTGTGGAACATGGTGAATAAAAAGACCATTATCCGCAAAATCCCCGCCGTGGAAACCGTGGGCAACACCTCGGTGATTTGCTCCGACAAAACCGGCACGTTGACCATGAACAAAATGGTCATCCAGAAGGCATGGCATGTAGACCACGACCCCATCACCGTCAAGGAGAAGGATTTCAACGCTGACCAGCGCAAGCTCATCGGCTTGCTGGCCTCCTGTAGCAACGCCACCATAGAAGTCCACGGCGACGAGGATGAGCATGTCATCGGCGACCCCACGGAGATTGCCATTATCCGGCTGTTGCACGATTTGGGCATCAACCGGGTAGAGGCCGAGCGGGATTATCCCCGGGTACATGAACTGCCCTTCGATTCCGGCCGCAAGCGCATGACCACGGTACACCGTACCGAGGAGGGCTATATCGCCGTCACGAAGGGGGCTTTCGACCGGATTCCCGTGGATTGGGACAAATGCCCCGGCTTGCTGGAACGGGCCACCGCCATACACGATTCCTTCGCGGAGCGGGCTCTGCGCGTTATCGCCATTTCTGTGAAGAAATTCGCGCACAAGCCCACGGATTTGAGCGAAGAGGCCCTGGAAAGCGGCCAGGAGTTGCGGGGCCTGGTGGGTATGATTGACCCGCCCCGGCCCGAAAGCAAATACGCCGTGGCCCGGGCCAAGGAAGCGGGCATCAAAACCGTGATGATTACCGGTGACCATAAGGCCACCGCCATCGCCATCGCCCGTGAAATCGGCATCTACCAGGACGGCGACATAGCCGTGACAGGCAACGAATTGTCCGCCATGAGCGAAACGGATTTGAACGCCCGGGTACGCGGCATCTCTGTATATGCCCGGGTCAGCCCCGAGGATAAGCTCCGCATCGTGCGGGCCTGGAATTATCATAACGCCGTTGTCACCATGACCGGCGACGGCGTGAACGACGCCCCCGCCCTCAAGGCCGCCGATGTGGGCGCGGCCATGGGCATCACCGGGACGGAGGTTTCAAAGAACGCCGCCGACATGGTCATCACCGACGACAATTTTGCCACCATAGTGGACGCCATCGCCGAGGGGCGCACATCCTATGACAATATCCGCAAGATTATCCAGTTCCTGCTGGGTGTCAACTTCGCGGAAATCTTCGTGCTGTTGCTGGGCATGTTGGTCATCGGGATTTCGCCGATTACGGCCATGCAGATTTTGATTATCAACGTGGTTTATGACGGCATCCCCGGCTTTTTCCTGGCCTTCGAAAGGCCCGAGCCCGGCGTGATGAAGCGCAAGCCCCTGCCCAAGGGCTCCGGGGTTTTCGCCAACCGGGTGGGCTTGTTCATCGGCCTGCGCGCCGTTTCGTTCTCCATTTTAACCCTTGCGGCCTTTGTAATCGGCTCCTATCTCCTGCCCCATACCGCCGGCTTCGGCGTGTGGGACGGTACCTTTGCCGGCTTGCGTGAAGGGGATTTCGCCGTAGGCATCACCATGGCCTTTATGGTGCTGAGCTGGGCGTCTCTCATTGATATCTTCAACACACGCACCAAGCTCTCCATTTTCCAGGCCGGATTTACCACGAATAAGGGCATCTTCTTCACCGTCATCGGGGCCTTCGCCTTCTCGGTTTTCGTTGCCCTCAATCCCTTCCTGATGAGCATTTTCAGCGTGGTGCACGTGAGCGGCACCCACTGGCTCATCATGGGTGCGTTGGCTGTTGTACAGGTATTCTTCGTGGAAGCAGTGAAGCTGATACTGCGCATCCGCGACAGCAAAAAAGGAATCGTATACTAAGAAAGGATGATTAAAATGAACCTCTATCCCGTAAGCTTTGCCCATGTTTCAACCGGTGAGCGTATCGCTTATCGAAAGAGCGGAAGTGCCGAGAAGGTAATTATTCTTATCCACGGCAACATGTCTTCATCGGTGCACATGCACGCCATCATGGAGGTGCTCGCAAAGGATTTTACCGTATACGCGCCCGACTTACGCGGCCTGGGTGAGAGCACATACAACGCGCCTTTTGACTCGTTGCATGAGTTGGCCTTGGATGTAGCCGCCTTCGCGGACGAAGTGGGCATACAATCATTTCAGGTTTTGGGGTGGTCAACGGGGGGCGGCGTGGCTCTGGAGTTGGCCGCAGAACTTCCGGGCCGCGTGGAAAACGTCATCTTGCTGGGCTCGGTGCCTGTTACGGGGTATCCTATATTCAAGAAGGACGCCACAGGCAATCCGATTTTGACTGAGCCCTACAAAGACAAAGCAGAGCTTGCGGCAGACCCCGTTCAGGTTTTGCCCTTGCTAAACGCCTACGCCACAGGCGACCGGGCCTTTGTGCGCGGGTTGTTTGACATGGCAATTTACAACGTAAAACAACCCAGCCCCGATGAATATGAGTTGCTTTTGGACGCCACCATGAAACAAAAAAGCCTGGTGGACATTGACTACGCGCTATTGACATTTAACATGACAGACAAGGACACGCCCCATAGCCGGGGCACCGGGCGGCTGGGCAAAATACAATGCCCCATTATCATGTTGCAGGGCGCGAAGGACGCAATCGTCCCCCTTGAATGGACAAAGCAGTCTTTACAGGACATGGCGGGCAAAGCTACCCTGCATGTGTTCGATAATTCCGGCCATTCCATTATAACAGACGAGCCGGAGGCGTTTATCGCCCAGCTACGCAAGGCGGTTGGCCTGCAATAACGGTATAAATATGAATGATACGATAACCCACATATTCCTCGTCTTCGGTGGGCTGGGGCTCTTCCTCTACGGCATGAAAATGATGATGGACGGCCTGGAGGAGCTGGCCGGAAACCGAATGCGCACGGCCATCGAGCGCGCCACCGCCAACCGCTTTCTGGGGGTGGGGGTGGGCGCGCTGGTTACGGTGGTCATCCAAAGCTCCACGGCTACGTCGGTGATGGCCGTGGGCTTTATCAATTCCGGGCTCATGACCCTCTCCCAGGCGATTACGCTGATTATGGGTGCCCACATCGGAACAACTGTCACGGCGCATTTGTTCAGCTTTCCGGGCATCACCGCCGTCGCGCCCATGCTGATTTTCACCGGAATTATTATTTATTTATTTGTGCGGAAAAAAGGGCTGAAGGATTTCGGCTTTATTTTTTTGGGCATTGGGATTTTATTCTTCGGCCTTTCGGTGATGGGCGGGCCCTTGCGGGCATTCGCCGATACCGAGGGCTTCCGCTCCATGCTCACGGTTTTTAGCAATCCCTTTTTGGCGATAATGGCGGGCTTTGTTTTCACTGCGGTGATTCAAAGCTCTACGGCGGCCACGGGGATTTTGGTGACATTGTATGTCCAGGGTGTGGATATCGCATTTGCCACGGCGGCCTATCTGGTGCTGGGCATCAGCGCGGGCACGACGGTTACTGCCCTCATCGCCTCCTTTGCAGGTAAGCGCGAGAGCAAACGGGCGGCCTTGGCCAATTTAATTTATGTTTCCATCGGCGTGGTGGTTTTCGGTGTGTTGATTTCCGCCGCGCCGGGTATTTTGGCCTTCTTCACCCACACCTGGAGCTATGGCGCGACCCAAATCGCCATGTTCTATACCTTCTTCAAGCTGGCCTTGACCCTCGCTTTTTTACCCTTTGTCAATCGTCTGGCCGCCCTTATGTACAAGCTCATGCCCAAGCGCACCCAGTGGGTGGACGCCAAGCATCTGGTGTATATCAACCATTCCGGCACCCAAACCCCCGCCGCCGTCATCGAGCAAGCCTTCAAGGAGCTCCACCGCATGGGCACCATGGCGGTTATTAATCTGGAGCTGGCCGTGGAGGCTTTTATTACAGGGGACGAGGAAAAAAAGACCGGCGTGCTGGAGGGGATGTCGTCGGTAAATTACCTCAACAAGCAAATCACCTCCCTCCTCATGGAACTGGAGCAGGTGGAATCCGCCGCCGACATGAAACGGCTAAGCACACTGCTCTACATCGCCTCCGATTTCGAACGGGTGGCCGCCCACGCGGAAAACATCGTGGGCTACGATACCCGCACCAAGAAAAAACGCAAACCCCGCCTGTCCCCCATCGCCATGGAGGAGCTGGCCACCATGGCCAACGAGGTCATCTCCATGCTCAACCTCGTACTGCAAGCCTTCGAGAACCGCTCGGAGGCCCATCTGCAACAGATATTCGACACCGAGGACCGGGTCAACGCCCTGGATAAACACTACACCGAGAACCATATCAAACGCCTAAAGCACGAAAAAAGCGACCCCCGTGGCGGCGTCGCCTTTGTAGGCATGGTATCGGATTTGGAGCGTTGCGCCGACCATGGGAAAAATATCGCGTATTATTTTCAGGATAAATCCGTATAAAATGAAAGCTAGTGCCCTGACCGCCTTATATTTTAGGGAGCCTGGAAATAATATCCCCCCGCCGGGAAGTTCAAGCGTCACGCTTGCGCCGGAAACGCCCCCCAGGGGCCCGGACACGCGCTGCGCCATGCGCCCACGAGGTAAGCGGAAACCTTCCCGCGTCACTGGTACGCCCTCCGGGCGCAATCGTTCCGCGGGAAGTTTCCGCACATCGTGGGGGCACAGCGCGTGTCCGGGCCCCTGGGGGGCGTTTCCGGTGTACCAGTGGCGATTGAAGCTTCCCGGCGGGGGTGTGCATCCCTATCGCTCCCTAAAATATAAGGCGGCCAGGGCACTAGCCGCTATCACTTGCCCTTCTTACGCTCTCTTCAAAGCCCACCCTTTCATACGTCCCCTCGTCGCCCTTTTTTATGTAATATAAATCACCGAACAATTTATTTAATATATTTACGCGATTAATAAATAATTTAATTAACGGATTAAATGTTTTTATTAATTGCACCTTGGGATTAATATGCTTCACCATTTCCACGGTATTTACATAGGCCGTATTTTGCGGTAATAAAATACCGCTTTTTTTATTATTTATTATTTCGCAAAAAAAGGCGCATAGATTATCAATATAAATCATACTGCGCTGATTTGGATAATCAGGGAAAAAAGGCGCGCGCCGCGCCCATTTCACCAGACGGGGAAAATTCCCCTTGCACCCCTGGCCATACACCATGGGCGGGCGCACAATGGACAGGGAAAATACATCGCCGGCCAATTTATTTAATTCCTGCTCGGCCCTATATTTGCTTTCGCCATAAAAATCATGGGCTTGGGTGGCGGGCTTGGGTGGGGTATTGTGATAAATGGCACCCCTGTGGTTGCCATACACAGCCATGCTGGAGAGAAAAATAAAATGGGGCACCCCCTCGTTTTTGGCCTTTTGGGCTACCCGCACCGCCAGCTCGCAATTTATTTTTTCATATAATTCTTTTTTTATTTTTTTTACATGGGCGATGCCCGCACAGTGCAAAATACTGCTATAACCGGAAAAATCAATTTTCTCCCACGCGCCGTTATGGCTGTTGCACATTTTTATTTCATATTTGTCCCGGGCAAAGGCTTCGAAGGCGCGGCCAATGTAGGAATCATGACCGATTACCAGCACGCGCTTCATTTTACGCCCCCCTCCACCACACCGTCACTCCGTAGCACTTTAAAAATAGTCATTAAAAAACATTTTAAATCCATTTTAAAAGATATTTTATTTATATATTCCCCATCCAGCTTTGCCTTGACGGGGATGGGCAGCTCGTCGCGCCCGTTTACCTGGGCCCATCCGGTCAGGCCGGGGCGCACCCCGTTCGCGCTGTATTTGTCGCGCTCCGCGATAAGGTCAAATTGATTCCACAAGGCGGGGCGCGGGCCCACCACGCTCATTTTTCCGGTTAGGATATGAAAAATTTGCGGTAGTTCGTCCAGGCTTAATTTCCGCAATATTTTCCCTACCCGGCTGATATATTGCTCCGGGTTTTCCAGCAGATGGGTGGGCACGTCCTTGGGGGTATTTATTTTCATGGAGCGGAATTTAAGCATATAAAAATGCCGCTTGTGGATGCCCACCCGCTTTTGCCTGAAAAATACCGGCCCCGGGTCGTCGATTTTAATTAATATTCCAATAATTAATAAAATCGGAATTAAAAAAATAATTCCGATAAAACTTAAAATAATATCGCCCGCCCGCTTACAAAAATAACGGTACATACATACAGCTCCTCGTGGAAATTAAACCCGATGTATATTATCATGGTATCCGCGCAAACAAAAGACAGGGGTGACGTTATAATGAACCGCGTGGTAATTTTCAATCAGATGCATAAAATCATGCTCAGCGGCCCGGTGAAGGGCGCGGAATATATCCGTGGGGAAATAATAAAAAACGGCGAAGGCTTCCAGGCCGCCTTGTACACGCAAAAGCAGGTGTTTCATAAAAATTTGGCCGCCGACGCCCTACAGGATTTTATGGAAAGCCTGCTGGGCGCGGCATTCACCCATTACACCGCCTGGGACGGCCAATACCGCCACGCGGCGCGCTTGAGCAAAAAAGGGAAATGGCTCACCTCCCGCACCGCCGACACCACGCCACCCAAAGCGGAAAAGGCAAAAAATCATATTTTCCGGGAGAGGATGGCCATTCCCGCGCTGGTGGATATGGGCGTGTTCACCAAGGAGCTGAAGGTGGCCAGCCCCATGCGGGATAAATTTGTTCAAATCAATCGTTTTTTGGAGCTGGTTTCCGACGAGACCAAAGGGCTACCCCCCCAGACCGCGCTAAACATCATTGATTTCGGCTGTGGCAAGTCCTATCTTACTTTTCTCATGTACCATTATTTTGTCGAAATGCGCGGCTTGCGGGTGCGCATCTGCGGGCTGGACACCGACGCGAAGCTGGTGGGCCAATGCAATGAAGCCGCGAAAAAATACGGATATACGGGGCTGACCTTCGCGGAAGGCGACATCGGGCAACAAAAAAAGCCCCCGCCGGAAAGCTGGGGACAGGAAAATACCTTTAACCTGGTGGTGAGCCTCCACGCCTGTGATACCGCCACGGACCATGCCCTTTTCAATGCCCTGCAATGGAACGCGGATGTCATTTGCGCCGTGCCCTGCTGTCAGCACGAGTTGCGGGGGCAGTTGCAAAAGCCTTCCGATAAAAGCCCCCTCGCCCTATTTTCCCGCTACGGCATCATACAGGAACGGGTGGCGTCCTTGGCCACCGACGCCCTCCGTGCCGCCATGCTGGAATCCGCAGGCTACAAGGTGCAAATCATCGAGCTTACCGACCGGGAGAACACGGCGAAAAACCTCATGATACGCGCCCGGAAAACGGGGCAAGCCAGCGCAAGCCAGCGCGAAAAAGCCGCCATGCAGGAAGCGGAGCAACTGATGGCGGCCTTCGGGTTTACGCCCACGCTGTGGCGGTTGTTAAATAGCCGGATATAATTAATTTTCTGCGTTTTGTTGCTCTACCCACGCAATATCCTCTTTTGTCATGGCTGATTTCGTTCTGTTAATTAAATCCTTTAGACTTTTGAGCTCGATGCCGGCTTTTTTTGCTTCGGCCTGCACTTGCAACAAATCATAATAAGCCGTGTTTTGTAAAAATTTAATTTCTGTATTTGTCGCCATCATTAAACCACCTTCCTTTGCGTTGTCATCTCATTATATCGCGTCAACTGAATTTTTCAAGTGGACAATCTCGTCAAACAAGCCCTGGAAGCCCTCGTCGCTCTCATGGGTGATGGCGATGCAGGTGAGTTCCTTATCCGCGAAGACATCCGCCAGGATTAGCTTTGCCGTTTCCAAATCCACGCCGGAGGTGATTTCGTCCAGCACTAAAATTTTGGGCTTGTGTAGCAGAGCCCGTGCCAGCACCAGCCGTTGCTTTTGCCCACCGGAAAGGCCGGAGGTGTTTGAGATGGGCCGCGCCAGGGCTTCCTCGTCGGGCAGAAATTCGTTGACGCGGGTTATGGCCAGCACCCGTTCCACCTCGGCCTTTTCGGGCAACGTATCGAAGAAGGCGATATTGTTCAGAGCCGTATCGCTGAACAGGTAGGGGTCCTGCCGCACATAGCGCAGGATTTTATGGTAGTCCCGGATGTCCACCTGGCGGATGTCCCGGCCGTCCAAAGTAATCGCCCCGTCAAAGGCGGCAAATTCCAGGGCCAGGGCCCGGGCCACGCTGGTTTTGCCGTAGCCGCTGGGGGCGAAGACGGCGTATTTTCCACCCTTTTTGAAGGTGAGATTCAAATTTTGCACCACGTATGCGTCCTCTTCGTAGCGTAAGCCCAGATTTTTAATTTCCATGACGCGGGAGAAGCCGGCCACCGGGGTCTTTTCCGGCTCGGGGGGATTGGTTTCCCGGGCCTTGGCCAAAATTTCCTTGGCGGAGCGCATGGAATTGACGGCTTCGATAATCTGTTGGATGGGGTTAAACACGTGGTTCATCAGCTGTACAATGGCAATCATAAAGCCGAAAGTCATCCGCCCGGTGATGACAAAGTAACAGCTAAGCCCCATAACCACCACCTGCACCATGCCCCCCATAAAGCCGGGGACGATGCCCGCAAGGGCTTCAAATACATCCTTTTTCAGGCGTGCATGTTCTATGTTGTTGTTTTGCGCGTGGTGGCGGTCAAGGAAAACGCGTTGCTTGTCATAGGCTACGATTTCCCGTCTGCCGTCGATGCACTCCTCCACGGTTTCCACGTAAGTTTCCGCCGATTCGGAATACGCCTTGGTGCGCCGGCTCAACCCCCCGGCGAAAAATCCGCTGGCCAGCATGGGTAGCATGGACACGGCAATGGCCACCAAGGTGACAATCCAGTTTATCCAAAGTAGAGAAACCAAAGCGAATATAAATGTAGAAATGAACATCGGTAGCCGGGTGAGCGCGCTAAAATAGGAAGTCTCTAAAATCTCCGTATCGGCGGTGAAGAAGCTCAAATCCTTGGTATTGTTCTCGTTGGGGGCCTTGGGGCGGCGGAAAAACAGAAAATTCATGCGCATGGCCTTGGCACTTAACAGCATGTCCCGTACATATCCCCTGCGGAGCCGTACCGCAATCAGGCTGGTCATGCCGTCAAAGGTCAGCACCGCCGTAGTCAGCGCGAGGACAAATATCAAGCTTCGCAAGTCCCCGCTTCCTGCGGCGTCTACCGCCCGCTGTAGCAAAAACGCAATGGAAACCGTCAGCGCGGAGCTTATCACCCCGAACACCCCTGCGAAAATTAGTGTTGCCCGGGTTTTTCCAGTCATTTTCATTTCACATCACATCCTGAAATTTAATAAACACACATACGTGCAACGCAAGGTATATGTCTGAACATGATACACACCTCTGAAAATATGCTATCATAGCGCGCAAATATATTTCTATGCTTCATTTGGTTTGGAGTTGAAAGAATGTCCCCATCCCCCCTCAACCGGGAAGCCATTTTCAGTGACGAGACGCGGCAGTTCGTTTCCCCTTATGACCCACAGCCCGGCGACGAAGTTCGCCTGACCCTGCGCACAGCCAAGGGGAATGTCGCCCTGGCCCGGGTGCATATTATTGATACCCAGGTCAAGCCGGGGGAAACCATTTACCGCTTGCGCCCCTCCGGCGGCGATGAATTTTTCGATTATCACAGCGTTTCCATTCCTGTGAAAAACCCCATCCGGTATTACTATTCCATAACCCATGACGAAAAGGCCCACTATTACAACAAGGCGGGCCTGTGTGACGTGCCCGATGGGCATTACCATTTCCGGCTCATCCCGGGGCAACGGGTGCCGGACTGGGCCCGGGGCGCGGTGATGTATCAGATTTTCGTGGACCGGTTTTATAATGGCGATACCTCCAACGACGTGGCGGACCGGGAATATGCCTACCTGGGCACCACCGCCAAGGCGTGGCCCTGGGACAAGGATATCCAGAACCTGGATGTGTGCAATTTCTGCGGTGGGGATTTGCGCGGCGTGATACAAAAAATGCCCTACCTCAAAGAGCTGGGCGTGGAGGTCATATACCTCAACCCGATTTTCGTCTCCCCCAGCAACCATAAGTACGACGCCCAAGACTATGACTATGTGGACCCCCATTATGGCGTTATTGAAGAGGACGGCGGCGATGTGTTGCGCTTCGAGCGGGTGCAAAACACCTATGCCACAAAATATCTAAAGCGCGTCACCAGTATGAAAAATCTGGAGGCCAGCAACGCCCTGATGGTGGAGTTCATTGAAACGGCGCACCGCCATGGCCTGCGGGTCATTTTGGACGGGGTGTTCAACCATTGCGGCGATTTTAATAAATGGATGGACAAGGCCGGTTTTTACAAAACCGCGGGCTGGCCCGACGGCGCGTACCACAGCGCGTCAAGCCCCTACCGGGATTATTTCCTCTGGCACAAGCCCGACCCCGGCGAATGGCCCAACAACGAGAGCTATGACGGCTGGTGGGGCAACACCGCCCAGCCCAAGCTCAACTTCGAGGATTCCCCCGCGCTGTGCGACTATGTATTGGAAATAGCGAAGAAATGGGTCTCCCCCCCCTACAACGCCGACGGCTGGCGGCTGGATGTAGCCGCCGATTTGGGCCGCACACCGGCATTCAACCACGCCTTCTGGGCGCGGTTCCGCAAGGCCGTGAAGGAAGCCAACCCCAACGCCATCATCTTGGCGGAGCATTACCATTACAACGGCGACCCCATGCGCTGGCTGGGCGGCGACCAGTGGGACACCCTCATGAACTACGACGCCTTCATGGTGCCCCTGACCTGGTTTCTCACCGGGGTATGCAAGCACTCTGAGGAATCCCGCCCCTTCTTGAAAAACGATGCCATGGCCTTCGAAAACGCCATGCGCTACCATATGGCTGACCTGCCCGTCCACGCGCTGGAATCCGCCATGAACCAGCTCTCCAACCACGACCATTCCCGCTTCCTGACCCGCACCAACGGCATGGTGGGCCGCCTCCACACCGTAGGCCCCCGGGCCGCCGAGCGGGACGTGAACAAAAACATCATGATGGAGGCCATCGTGTTCCAAATGACCTGGCCCGGCGCGCCCACCCTCTATTACGGCGACGAAGCCGGGGTGATGGGCTGGACCGACCCAGACAACCGGCGCACCTTCCCCTGGGGGCAGGAAGACCCTCTGCTGATGGAGCTCCACCGGGAGCTTATCGCCCTGCGCAAACGATTTCCCATGCTACGCCACGGCTCGGTGATGTTTCTCTGGAATAACACGGGCTTCCTTTCCTATGCCCGCTGGGACGAAAACCAGAAAATCATCGTGGCCCTAAACAACACCGCCCGCCCCCTTACCGTACAGCTTCCCGTATGGAAAATCGGCGTAAGCGGCTACATCACCCAACTGCTGGGCACCCACGACAATTATCTGGACCGCCTGGCCCTGCGCCATCCGGTAAAGGACGGCTTCGCCCGGCTCATCGTCCCCGCCCAGGGTGCCTTCGTATTGGAGGCCACCCATTAAAAAACCACCCCTTCGGGCGGTTTTATTTTAACGAGTTCACCAATTTTATGCATTTGTTCAAATCCTCCGTCTGCTTGTTCAAGTCCGCCTTTTTCAAGTTGTACGCCGCTTGGCTTATGTTCTTCTTGGTCAAATCCACAACCATGTTCGCCCCCAGCTTGGTAATCTCCGTTTGCCACAGCCGGCAATACTTGTGCGCTATATCCTTTCCCTTCTTCGCCTCGTTGTTAAATCCCGCGATTGAAAAGACCATACAAATACCCCCCACATTATATGCCAATCAAACACACGCGAAATAGTATATCAAGAATAAATAGTTAGTCAAATTTGGAAATTTCGTACCTATAATTTATCTTCTCGGGGGCTTCGCC